>ERZ1035032.85-NODE-85-length-71726-cov-49.833336_pt1 | contig 71726 bp, 60 predicted proteins | sample MGYA00520693_ERZ1035032 | MGnify/ENA primary metagenome ERZ1035032 (study PRJEB33766, sample SAMN09781740) | gut metagenome | biome: gut microbiome | host: Homo sapiens | place: Madagascar | study: EMG produced TPA metagenomics assembly of the PRJNA485056 data set... | reverse complement strand
TTTAAATAGTAGTTTAGAGATTTAAAACAAAAAATTTTTACATGCGTTTGCCCTGTGATGTTTCTGGTTTGAACTTTACTACAACTGCTGGAAATGGTATAATAGATTTTGCTAAGGTTGGTCCAAAGAAAATTTCAGCTCCAATTGCAAAAATTATCGTAGGAGGTCTTGAAAATGCTGGTGAAATGTCTATCACTGGTAATGTTCTTGATTATTATAATGTTGATGAAAGAGCATTAAGTGATGTTGATGTTTATTCAACCTCGATTAAAACCGTTTATTCAAAGGGAACAAGGTCCAGTTTTAAAAATACATGGACTGGTACAACCTTTAAAACAACTTCTTCCGCTTCTACTAACCAAGCTTGGGAAAAGAAGGGTAGGGGTGAAACAGTTTCTGACAGTGATCTCATTTCAAAATTGGATGTAAAGGCAAAGGCTAATAATCCACTTTTGCAAAAATTACTTGATGAAAATTGCCCCGTTTACGGTTAATATAGATTCTTCCGCAAGTCCGCCCTCCCCGGCGGATTTTTTAGTCAGTAAAATCCAGTGCAGGCATTTTGTGTTCCATCACAACGGAACGAAGAATTTCATTTGTCTTTGACTGATAGCCTTTTCCGAAACTCTTTAGAACTGCAACCAAATCCGCGTCAAGCCTCATTGTGACTGTCTGTTTTATAGGCTCAATCTTGTAGTATTTGAATTTAGCTTTTGAGAAATCAGTTGTCTTTGGAATGTCAGAATAGTCAACAGTGGCATTTCCGAGATTTTTCAGCTCGTCAATTTGTTCCTGTGTAAGATTTGATAAATTCGTCATACGCTTTCTTTTCCTGCGGATCAAGTCCTCTTGCTGAAATCAAGCGGTGCCGTTCCTTTCCGTCTGAACACCGTTCCGTATAAAACACCGTGACTACGGCTATTCCGTTGATGTTTCCGAAGCCCTGATACCTTTGCTCTGTCTCTGAGTGTTCCTCATCGGCAATCTCAAGAAACAGCGGGTCAAGAAAAACTTTGGATGCCGTCTCAAAGCTTAAGTGATGCTTTTTTATGTTTATGAGATTTTTTTCACTGTCCCATTCGCAAGTGTCATCACTGCTGAAAACCGTCATGATTGTATTATAAATCGTTATTTAAAAAGTTGTAAAGATAAAAATTATGCCATTTTCCGCCACCCTCCTCCTTGCAAAAGTTCCTCCGGCTGTCTACAATGTGCGGCAAGTTTGCGTCGCACATTTTATGACAAATTTCTGTCAGGAGTACTTTTTCAAGAAAAGTTTGCAGTCTATGAATCGTTTTTTCAACAACCTTCAAAAAAAACAACTCTCAAATCTTATATTTACTCTTCCCCTTCCTGTTCAAGCTTGCAGTTGTTTTTAATCATATACTCAACAGTTTTTTTGTAGTCTGGAAATTTTTCTGCCAGATTGCAAAGCCGTTTTCTGTCATTCGATGTAAGAGCTATCCAATGAGACTTGTTGTTTTCAAGGGTTTCGATGTCCATATTAAAAGGCTCAAAATCAATTTCCGTTTTATTTTTCAGATGCTCAAGAATATAAAATCCGCCGGCATCTATGTCGCCAAAATGTTTGAATTTTGCTTTAGGATTGCATTTATAGACCAGTTTTATAAAATCCCTTTTTACAGAATTATGGAATCCGCCCAGATAAATCGCAAGCTCATTATCCGGCTGATATTTGTGAAAACTCGTAAGATTTTCAATTGTGATTACAGAAGCTCCGTTCAATTCTACAGAAACTAATCCACGCAGGCTTTGGGTTGAAAGTCCTATGTCTCCGCCGATTTTTTCCAAGTCAATTTTCTGTCCGAGATTTAAAATTCCTTTTCCTTTTAACATCACATAAGTCGGAGTTTTTATAATGTTGTGCTCTTCAAAGACAGTTTCTTTGTCATCATATTCTCCGTAATTATATAGAAGAGAACGCACGGATGATTCAATCGCCTCCAACCTTTTGGAATTATTAAAAGGTTTTACAGAAAATTCACGGATAAATATTTCATTCTGGTTTTCAAGAATTGCCTTTGCAGCCAAAAGAATATCCTTATATTCAGAGAGTTCTCCATCAAAAAACTGAACATTCTTATTTTCTTTAAGGTGTCTTTTCTGCTCGTGAATATATTTTAGAAGCGGAGAATAGATTTCATCAGTTTTTTCATAATCTGCCCAAAGTTTTAGCAGCGAACTATTTATATCAGCTTTCGGAATTCTTTTTATATATTTGTAACTTGCCGGAATTGAATCCTGCTCCAAAAAAACGATTTTTATTTTTCCGCTTCTTTCTGCTTTATATGTCACAAGCTCCTTTGTTTTCAGCGACTCAAGATTTGTGTTGATTTCTGTATAAAAGGCGAAATCGGAATCATCATCGTATCTTGGAAAAAGCTTGGCAACAGAAATTTTGAACGTCTGCTGATTTTTGTTTTCTCCGATAAATGTCCTGCTTTTTTCATAAGAATCAAGCAAAGCGTTCAGAATTCTTGATTCTATCTTAGTCGCCATAATATCTGAAATCCTCTACAAAACTTATGGTATCTTCACGCATAACGGTCAGAACGGAATCTACATTTTCTTCAATATCCTGAATTTTTGGTGAAGGCGCAACCAGAATTGTCTGGAACTGAAGCTGATTGAAAAATTTCATTACGCTCGAAATTCTCTGCTCATCCATATTGTTGAACGCCTCATCCAGTAAAAGCAGGCGGACGCAATTATTATTCTTATAAATATTATTAAGAGAAGCCGCCATAATCACATAAAAAGGAACCTGCGATTCTCCGCCGCTGTTGCTTTTTGCCTTTGCGGAAAGCTTTTGAACAGTTCCGTTTTTCTTTGTGATTTCAATATCGTAATCAAGATAAGTTCTGTAGTCAGTATATTCACGGACAGCCTGATCGCTTGAATCGCCTGACTTGATTTTTGTAAAAAGCTCTTCAATCTCTTCTTTATATTGGCTTTCAAAATTTCCGGCAAAAAGATTTTCGCTGCCCAAATTATCATCAGCCATAATCATGTTATAAAGATTCCGTTTTTGGGAATTCGGCGCAAGAATGAATCTGTATGTATCTTCACCGTAATTAATATCTTTAAGCGCTTTTTTAAGATTATCAAATTCATATTTTGCGCTTTCAATTGATTCTTTCATTTTTGATAGGAATTCATCTCTAAAAATATCCTCACATTTATCGCGGGCAGAACGGATTGACTCCTCATAATAGACAATCTGATATCCATTTAACTTATCAAACTGATTTTTAAACTGTCCAAAGCCTTCAAGCCCGGCAATAAAATCCTTGCTGAAGACTGAATTATAATTGCTCTGCATCTGATAAAGGCCGATAAAATTCTTTTCTCCATTAAGAAGCCGGCTGGCACGGTTATCATAAACTGATTTCTGCCTTGTATAATTTTCTTTTATTGTTGGCAAATCATCCTTTTTTATTAGTCCCTGATATTTTTCAAAAGCCTCTCTATATGTTGCCGCCTGATAGTCCTGCAAGTCCGCAAGCTCTTTCTTTTTGTTTTCAAGCTGCGCGTCTATTTCATGCAAAGTATTTTCCGCAGAACCTATTTCATCCTGTAAGCTTCTTTCATCGCCAGTTAATTTGTCTTTTTCAGCTGATAAATTTGTTTCTTTCTTCTCATACTCCGTAATCTGATTTTGAAGTTCAATAATGTCCGGATTTTTTGAGATCTTTTCAAATTCTTCCTTTTCTTTTTTCAGCCGGATAGTTACAGATTCCAGTTTATTTGGCGCATCCATATAATTTTTCAGCATACCAAAATTTACATATTCATAAGAATTTTCAATCTGATTAAAAACATCAAGCCTCTCTCGCAAAGCAGGAAGCTTTTCCAGCAAATCTTTTCTCTGTGACTTTGCATTTTTCAGCTGAACTTCAATCGCGTCTTTTCCAATATATGGTTTTGAATAAATCTTAGGATCTATTTTGCGTGAAACATAATTTTTATAAACCATACAGTCCTTTGTGATTGCCGAAGGATAATTTTCAAGCTCAGGAAGATTTCCACAGCAAATAACATTGCCAAGAATAAAATTCACATAGCGTCTTGCAAAACGATTTTCAGATTGCACAAGCATTGCCAAAGAATTTGAGTCAGGTTCAACTTCCGGCAGTTTTCTAAAGTTTATTATTCCCTGATTGTAGCTTTTCTTGTTTGCATTATAGATTTCCAATGCAAGATTGTAATGTTCAGGCTCTACAATCAGATAGAAACGCTGTGTATTCAAATATCCTTCAATAGCATTAGTCCACTGCTTATCTGTAATGGACAATAGTTCTGCCAAAATATAAACAGGCGAGTCAATTCCTTTTTCTTTAAATTCTCTTTGGATGCAGGCTCTTAGCCGTTCTGTCTCTTCCGGAAATTGAATTGTCTGCGTTTCCAAAGATTCTATTTCATCATCAAGTTCAGAGATTTTTTTGGAAATTGATTCGCATTCATTTTCTGCAAGATATTTACTTTTACGGATGTCCTCAATTTCTTTTTTAACAAAAACTTCCACTTTTTCAACAGTTTCAGCTTTTTGATTTTCATCGCCGGCAAGACCGATATTTTTTACTTCATCCGCACCTACAGGAATATCTTTAGTTTTTATGAACAGATTCAGATAATTTATTAAAAATCTTAAATATTCAGTAAGCTGCTGTTTTCGTTTTTCTTCGTTGCTTTTTTCTTCAGACAATTTATTAATTGAGTTTTCTAATTTTTCTGTTAGTTTATGATAGTCAGTATCTTCAAAAGTCTGTCGCAGCTGAATCAGCTTGGCATTTATTTCTTTAAGCTGTTTTTCAATATTTTCTTTTTCCGAAGTCTTGTTTTTTAGTTTTTGCGTATCAATGCGAATCTGGCTTAATCCACATTCCTTTGTTTCTTCAAGAAAATCCTTGTCAATAATTTTCAGGAGCATATCGTTTACTTTTTTATTGTGCTCATTTTCGTCTATATTATACAGTCTGCCGAACAAAAGCGAAAAAAGAATCTTCGCAGAAACAGGCTCTATTATAAACTGGGTAAGCCGCGCGAATTTGTCAAACGATTTTTCCGCCTAAGATAAAGCTCGCCTGCAAGAAGAGAATCCTTAGCCTCCACCGCGCAGAGCAGCACACCGACATGAAGAAGAAAATCAAAAGTGTCCTTGTCCGAAACATCAGTTTCCGGCGAAAAATAAGTGCTTGATGCAAGCTTCTGATAATTTTCAACATTCAGGCGCGACGGATTTTCAACTTTTCCGCAGTAGTCAAGCTGCCCCGTCCTGCTCTTTGAAAACTCAAACCACTTTTTCCCGCAATTGATAAGAATCTGCTTTTCCGCCATAACAACCTCCAAGACTCGCGGCGCAACTTCACAAAAAACCGCGCGCTCGCTTTATCTTTCTTTAGTATAAAACGCAATAACGACATGGAGTGTCGGAGAGGGGGAATTGAATTTTTTTTAAACTGAAATAAAAATCAATAATACAAGCTAATCTAATCCGCCTCTTTCCAACTTATGATTTCCTGTTCAAGTTTTACATTGTGTTTGAGCATATAGTCCAAAATCTCTGTGTATTTACCTTTTGCAATTAATGAATCGGCTTTTCTTAAATCATTTTCTTCTAAAGGTCTTGTATAAGAAGAATATTTTTGCAGTTCAGCCATGCCCATCTTGTATGCTTTAAAATCTATTTGTGTTTTTGAACGCAGGTTGTCTAAAATAAAAAATCCGTCAGGGTCAATGTCGCCGAAATGATAATATTCCTTGTTTGAATTTTGTGTGAAGATTGTTTTCAAGAATATTTGCTTTGCGCTGTTGTGATAACCTGACAAGAAAATAAAAAATGTGTTTGTTTTTTTTATTCTGTTGAAAGAAGTCAAATTTTCGACAGTCATAATTTTCTTATCAACAATTTCAAAAGCAGTTATTTTACTTATAGCAGCCGAAGAAAGCGCAAGCGGAATGTCAGAAAAAATTTTTATGCTGTTTCCATTTTCAAGAGTAATTGTTCCGCTTCCTTTAAAATATATATAAGACGGATTTGAAAAAATATTACATTCTTCAAGAATAACTTTGTCTGCCTCTTTTTCATCTTCGCAATTTTCCACTAAAGAAGCAAAACGTTCATTTTGACGCAAAATTTTTAGGATTTTTTTCTTATATTTTTCTTCCCATGCTTTTGAATTTGATAAAATTGAAATAGAAAGTTCCCTCTCCAAAATCTCATTCTTATTTTTCAAAATATAATTTAACAGCATAATAATCTTTTCTGCTTCTTCCTGAAAAAACTGAGCTTTCTTGCCAACTTCAAGACGTTCTATCTGCTGCCTGCAAAAATCCTTTGCAATCTTGTCGAAATCTGAGGCATCATAAATCGCTGAGTAAAAGCTGATTTCTTCCTTTAATCTTGTATTCTTATCTTTTACACCAAGAATTTGCCGAATTTTATTCCAGTTTTCATCTGTTGAAATGGCAGCTATCTTACTGATTCTGTCATCTTTCTTGGAAATTGCAACGAGTTCCATCTTCTCAAGAACTTCAAGGTCATTCTCAAAATCATGGATTTTATCAACATCTGCAAAATCGTTTGTGTAGTCCGGAAAAATCTTCTCTGGGAGAATAGAAAACGACTGTGTGATTTCATTATTTTTGTTATATGTTTTGCTGGATTCATATTTTTTTAGAAGCAGTTCCAATGTCTTTTTTTGTTTTTGTGAGAATGTCATATTATTTTAAGAAGCCTTCTATTGGTTTTGTGTATCGCCCATCCGTGTAAAGTGCCACAGTGTTGTCAATGTAGCGGCCGATTGAATCTATTTTTTCAGGAGGAGCCGCATAAAACACCTGAAAATCATTGTCTTCCAGAAATTTGACCATTTGCTCAATGCGCTCTTTTGAAAGTGCCGAAAAAGCCTCATCGATAAAAGCGATTCTTGCGCAGGTAACATTCTTTGGATAAAACTGCAAAAGACTTGCCGCCAATACAATAAAATATGGAGTCTGCTTTTCTCCGCCGGAAGCAGAGCCTTGTTTTTTTGATAAATTCGTTTCTGTAATTTCGTCTCCTGAATTACTTTTTATGAGCATATCGTAATTATAATAATTTCTATAATCCGAATAATCGCTTTCATCTTCGCTAGAAAGAATTTTATCCAGAAATTCCTGAACATCAGCATTGAGTTTTTCATCATTGCCAGAATTCGCGCTGAATAAATCAGGGTTACCTTGTAATGCTGAAAGATTATCCAAAATTGTGAAAAACACTTGGCGGTCACTTTTTTGAATCATTTTAAACTGGTAAATATCTCGTCCGAAAGGAATTTTCTTTAGCTCAGAATTAATCTTATTGATTTCATCTTTTGCCTTATCAATATTTTCTTTTAGTTCAGACACAAAATCATGCAGAAAAACATCACGCAGCTTTACAGACTGTTCTTCAAGTTTATCTTTTGCTTCATCAATTTTAACGTTTGCCACATTTCTATATTGTTCGCGATAGAAAGATATAAATTCAATACCACGGTTTTCCAACGGCAAATCTGAAAGTTTATTGTATTCAAGCTGTTCGTTTTCAAGATTTTTCTTTGCATTTTCCACATCTACATTTAACTGCTTCATGTGCTTTTCACCAATCACGATTGGATTTTTTCTTAGTGCTGTCTGACGCTCATATTCTGTATGCATTTCACTTTCAAGTTCAGGATTTCTTTTTACGAGTTCTGAATATGATTCTTGCCTTGAATTTGAATCTGTTTCAAGCCGTTCAATTTCTTTTTGAACAGAAGTGATTTTATCTGAATTTCTTTGTTCAGCTTTTGATACTTCAATTTCATGCTGATGCGCGCTATCAAAATTCTTTTGCGCAAATTCAATTTCCTTCATTGCAGCAAGCATATCCGGGCTGTTTTTAAGTTCTTGAATTTGAACAGCAAGCTCATTTTTCTGCTTTTCAAGAATCTTAAGATTTGAAGGAGAATTAAAATCGTAATAAGAAGAATCCCATTTTATATTTTCTATCAGTTTCTTCAGTTGCTCAGTTTTAGAAATCTCATCATTTACTATATTAATAGAAGAAAGTAATTCTTCCTTTTCTTTTTTTGCCTGCTTAAGCTGAAACTCCACAACATTGTTTCCCATGCAGAATCGGGTCTTGCGTATATCCATAAGACTTGCAGAATAACTTTTAGCAAGAGTTCCATCCGCCATAATTGCGCCCTTTGGATATTCGTGCAATTCTTCCTCAGAACCACAAAGATGTATTCCATTTAGCAGATAATTTGCATATCTTCTGGCGGCTTTGCTTTTTATATTCAAAACCGATGATGCGGAATTTTCTGTAACTTCGCTTTCAGGCAGTTTATCAGACAGAACAACATTTGTCCTGAACAGCCGTTTTTCACGTAAAATATTTAGTGCAGCACTACAATATTCATCATCAACAATTATGAAAAATCTTTTAGGTCCAAGGAAAGTTTCTATAGCAGGCCGCCATTTTTCATCGGTAAAGGATTCAACAAGCTCAGCGAAAAAACGAACCTGGCTCTGTATACCACGCTTTTCAAATTCCAGTTTTATAATCCGTTTTGATTCTTCAGCTTCTTTTGGAAAAGTTACGATATTTGATTCAAGCTCTTTTATGCGTTTTTCAGTATCAGAAATATTTTCTTTTAATTCCTTTAGCCTGTCTTCTTTTCGTCCAATGTCTTTTATCAAAAGCACATTCTGATTTTTTGCCTTTTCACCATAAGATAAAAAAGCCTGACGTTTTTCAGTGGAATTAAAATCAGTTTCTGCAAGATTTTCAAGAACACTTTTTTCTTTTTCCTCCACAGTGATAAAATCTTTAAGTGCGAATATGAGCTTTTTTAAGGCAATCTGAATTTGTTTTAAGCGTGCCAAAGCCAATTCAGTCTCAGCAATTTTTTTAGAGCAAAAAGCCTCGTCATTTTCGAGTTTTTCAAGGGTTGACTTTACATCGGCATTTTTACTTTCTGCGTCTGAAAGCAATTTTCTTGCCTTTTCCAGATTTTCAGAAGATTCCGTTCTTTTTTCAACAAGAGTATCTTTTTCGATTTGAAGATTTTTTAGCTCCAACTTTTTATTGCCGATTTCAATTTTATTCTTATTGATAAACTGAAACCCATATATCATTGAACGGAGATTTTTTGCTTTTAGCTGCTTTTCATATTCACGAGTTTTTTCTTCAATCTGTTCAAGCAATTTTTTTCTTGTCTTTATATTCTCAAACATTATCCGCGCTTCTTCATACAACTTTTTTTGTTCGCGCAGAAGCTCAATGGAATGAACTGGTATATCTGCCAAAACGGAATCCTGCAGGAATTTATCCACATTTCGCTCAGGATCAAAGGCTGTCATTTTCAAGAGTTTCTCTCTGAATTTTTTACTGTCGCCGCGTATCCCAAGAACACGCTTTACCTGCTCAACAGCCTTATCTCGACCTAAAAAATCTCCAGCTTTTACAGGAATTCCTTTTGCAGATAAATTATTTCTTGCGGTTGTAATAAAACGTTTTTGCTTAAGAGCATCTTTATCGTAAAAATTTATATCATCAAGATGGCATCCATCAAATATGCACCATTTGCTTTCGGCAGCGTCCTGCGGATTTTTCGATTCCATGCAGACAGCCACCACAAAATATTTTTTTGTCCCCGGATCAAAAAATTCCATGGCGATATAACTTGTAACTGCGTCTTTTCTTAAATATCTGTCAACACCATTTGTCTTTCTGTCTCCGTGAATGTAGGCAGTAACATTGCGGTCTTTGTCATCAGCGGCTTTATTAAACTGCCTGTTTGCCGTTAGAAGATAAAGCATTGCATCAAGAATTGTAGTTTTTCCAGTTCCGTTTACGCCGGTAAAAAGCGTAGAAGAACCGAGTTCTATTGTCTCATTCTGAAAGCAAGACCAGTTTATCAAAAGAAGCCGCTTGGCGGTTTTTCGGTTTAATATTTCTTTCAATTCTCGTCTCCTTGTGATTCATCAAATTCTATATCAAAAGAATCAAAATCCGTTTCCGGAGTCTCAATTTCTGCGTTTTCATAATCATCGTGCAAATTCCGGTTTTTAAATTTTGCTTCTGTATTATTTACAAAATCAGCAAACTCTTTTTCATCCAGCGCAAACTGAAGAGACGGAAACAAAACTATGCAGAAATCATTTGAGCCGATTTCCCCTTTTGGAGCAATCAAATTGAATTTTGCAAAAAGCCCAAGAATCTCAATCCAGCGGCCTTTATCAATATTTCCGTTGAAATCATATTTATCAAGCTCAATGTTTATATCGGCCAGAGTAACTGTAATCTGCTTTGCCAGCGAGCCGCTCTTTATTTTATCTGAATAAAGTGACCAAAGACAGCATAAGATTATGGTTTCAGTTTTCTTAAAAAGATATTTATTCACTGAAATTTTTGCAATTTCGCCGGTTCCTGTATAATTTTGCAGCATTACCACACCGGCATCTTTTGACACTGAAACATCAAATCCCATATATGAAAAATATTTTGTCAAAAAATCTGAATATTTTGATGCAAAAAAGTACATTCTGCGGTTGTCATCATCTTTATCACGGACAATGAATGTTTTCTTTAAAAGCGTGCGGCACACCCGCTGGAACAAAAGTTTTTCCTGAGAAGTAAATGTAGAAGACCAATATTCATCAGCTGTCATTTTCTTGAAGCCTCCCATTTTCGCATTTTAAAGTTATTATTTTGAATATACTCGTCTGAAGAAGCAATGTTCCAACCGTTCTCTTTTGCATAAGTAATAGCCGCAAGAGTTGAAAGCATATTATCCTTGTTTTCAACAACTTGAAGAGAACTTTCAGGAAACGAAAAAAAATAGTTTTTCATTTTATCTTTGGAGTATGGGTTATCCGCTTCTTTTTGAAGTAAAGCAGCTTGTCTTCGTTTTGCTTCATCGCTTAACTCGTAATACTCGTTTTCTGTATTTTGAGTAAGAGAGCTCGCTTTTCTTGGAATATACAAAGAACTTGTGTCAATGAATTCGCTTGATTGTATGCGGAATAATTTCTTAAAAACCTCATCATTTATATCATCTTTTTTTATAAGAATTCGCAAAGCCTGTTCAACACACCCTTTTAGGTCAAATTCTTTATTTCTTAACATTCTTTCGCGAGAAATCGCAATTCGTATATATGTATTTATTTTTTGCTTTATGTCTTCCATTATTTTGTTATAATCGTCATGCAAAAAAGTTTTAGTTGAATCTATCATTTCAGAAATTCTGTATTCTGCTTCTGATTTTTCAATTTTTTCTTCATTTATAAGATTCTGCACAATAAATTCAAAAGATTCCCCTTTTAGCCTTTCAAGTTCCTGCGTAATAAAATTTCTATAGAGATGAATGTTCTGCTGCTTTACAAGCCTTGAATACTCACGGATGAATTCCCCATCGCAATATTTGATTATGTTTTCCGTAAGACTTACAAGACTTCCTTCGTGAAGCATAGTTTCAATTATTTTTTTGATTGATGTTGAAAGTTTTTTAAGAGAAGATGAAAGAGCCTTCGCATCTTCAAAAGTCGGTCTTAAAAGCAGACTGTACGGCTCACTCTTCTGCTCCTTGGTCTGGTATTTTAATCGATTGTAAATATTCAAGATGAAGTTTGAATATTCCGGTCGCATTGGCTTTGAAAGTTTTTCCAAGAATTCTGCAAGGGCAATGCCGTTATCAGTCATTACAATATATTTTTCAAAAGTTGTGTCATCAGTTTCTTCTTCAATGTAGCCGGACGAAACAAATTTTCTGATTATAAAATTAGCCTGATCGTTTCCTGTAGCAAAATCTTCTTTGCCATCTTCTTTCAGCTCTATGTGGTTTTGCAGAAGATAAATGACCAGAGAATCTCGTATGTCTGTTCTCGGCAATCTATATGAAACAGCATTGCTGTATTGCTCATAAATTGCGCCAAGACAACCGGCATAGGCTCTGTGGTTTGATGAACTTGCAAGACAGTTAAAAAATCCATCAGAAATAGAATCAAAAACATTCATATAATAAACCTTTTTTATAATACCACAGATTTATTGTGAATGGTTAAAAAATAATGATGATTCGTGAATCTCTCCACTCCCTGCTCAAAAAATCCTTTACGTGTACAATTTTTATTCCGTCATCCATTCCGCAAAAGTTTTCACTAGGCTCTGAGCGGTTTTGTCTGGAAGCGCAGGAATAAAACAGATTCTCATTTTCCCTTCTTCCGCCGTTCAAAACTGCGAACAGCGTTTATAATTTTTAATAATTTTTAATTAAAAAATCATGATTTCTTTACAGGCTGCAACTTAAAAATCAGTTCAGACTTGTCTTTTCCGGACCCTTCAAAAACTCGGTTCAGAATTGAAAGCTTTGCGGCCGTGGAATTTGCCTTGTAAACATACAGGTCATTTGCGATTTTTGCCCAGTCGCTGCTCATTTCTGAATTTTTGAAGACTATGTTTCCAAATGATTCGTTTTTCGCAAGACTTTTTATTCCAGACGGATTTTCCGAATAAATTTGAACAAGAACATTTACGAGCATTTCAGCCCAAACACTGCATCTATGCTCCTGGGAATTTCCATAGGTGTAGGAAACAAGAATTCTTCCTGTAAGGTCATCGCTATCTTCCAGCGAAATCTCATCCATCTCATTCTCTTTCGGAATAAAATTCGTTTTCGGGAAGCTCCACATTTGCAGCGCCTTTTCAACAAGCAAAGCACACCTGTTCTCTATTTCTTCCAAGCCCCATCTTTCAAGACCGCATAAAGACTTGTTCAGACGCAAACCGCTTTCCTTGAAGCCTTTTTCGCAGTCTCTTTTTTCTACAAAAGATTTGTTGCTGTAACTTGAATTGTATCCTGTCAGCGTCAAGTTTCCCAATGTATGAAGTTTTACATCGTGAATTTCCTGCCAGTTTTCTCCAAGAGAAGATTTCCACTGCTGAGTCAAAGTCTGCGGCATTATATGTTCTATACTTAAGTCGCCCTTGTTCATAAGCTCAACCACATTCACATATTCAACGGAATCTTCATTTTCAAAGCGGTCAAAAAGATATTCCTTGTTTTTCTTTTGCATTCTGTAAATATTCTGTTCCCTTAATGCTTGAATAAATTCTGAATTTTTAGGAAAAGCCGCGCTTCCAGTCTTATTTTCAAGAATGTAGACTAGAACATCTGAATAAGAATTTTTCTCGTCAAGATTTTTCTTAACATCATAATGAAGCGTGCAGAAAATTTTGTTCAAAGCGTTTGTCGCATATCCCGAACAAATCATTCTTCTGAAAATGAACGACTCTATGCAGCTGAGAACTTTGACAGTTTCTTCTTCAGAAATTTTCTGATTTTCATACATCTCAAAAAAAGCCAGAAAGAACGGATAAATAACCGTCATATCAATATGATTCAGCCGTTTTACAATTTTTGAAACTTTCTCAGATGAAAAGCTGCTGTTGATTATCTTACTGTAGATTTGAGCATATTTCAGCATATCCTGAAGAATATTCTCGCAATCCTCTGTGTGCTTTTGCCTGATTTCTTCAAGAACATATTTTTTAAAGACGAAATAAACATCGTTTATGTTCGGAATCCGTTTTGTAATCAAAGTCAAATAATGGCGGATAAATTCGCTGACCTTGTAATCTTTTGTTCCTTTTAGGCAAGTGAGTTTTTCAATTTTATTCCAATAGCGTTCATAAAAATCTTCCTGCTTTTTATTGTCCAGACGCATAAGAATAAAGTTCCGGATCTTATCAGCCTCGGACAAATCAAGCCCGGTGGAATTCAGGCTCTCAAAAATCAGCTGCGGATTTTCATCGTCCTCAACAAAAATATCAATGATTTCAAGTTTTCCGATTGAATCATAAAGCTCATCAATCGAAACAGGCATATTCTGTATTTCGTCATAAAAAAACTGATAGTTTGCGGTAATATTAGAACCTGCGACAAAATCTGAACTGTCGTTATACAGAAGCTTGTCAAAGGCTTCCATGTCGTCTTTTATTGGCTTCAGGCGGAGCTTTCTTTCCTCCTTGCGGTATTTATCGACCAGAAAAGTTTCTTCAATTTCCTGTTGCAAAGTTTCGTTTTGTGATTTTAAAATTCCGGATTTCAGCAAATTGACCATTGCGGTAAAAAGAAGCGAAATTGTAGTGATTCTCTGCTGTCCGTCGATTATCAGATAATCTGATTTTGAGCCGTCCGAGGCATGAGTAGAAACAATGCTTCCGAAAAAGTGCGATTTTCTTTTTTCAACCGAAATCTGAATCAAGTCATCAAAAAGCTGCCGGCACTGCTTCTCATTCCAGTCATAATTTCTCTGGTAAACAGGAATTATAAATCTGTTTTTAGCGCCGTCCAAAAATTCAACCAGCTGTTTTGCATCGCCTTTCATTGTATTCTCCCATAAAAACTCTATATTTTGAGCTTTGAAGCTTTGTTATGTGATTATTTCTTATAATTCCTGCAAGCTTCTTCTACTTTCTTAAAATCAATTACAATTCTTCCTACAGGGAACTCTTCTTCAGAAGAGCTGCATTTCTTTTCATAAAGATTCTTTGCGGTTTTCTCGATTTTATCTCGGTTCTCTTTACAAAAACTATATTCGGCAAGCATAAGTAATTTATAACTAAAATCTCCTTCATCATTGATTTTGTAAAGTGAAAGCTCAGATTCTGGTACTGGTATCATGCTGTTAAAACGTAGTGTACCGTACAGTTTTTCCTTGCTCCGAAGATATATTGTCGTAAGATTATTCTTTTTGATTTTCCCATTCGCATAATCTTTGTCCTTTGGAGATGACATCGGAACAAAATATTTGAATCCATTTATTTCCGTAAGAACTCCCACATACTTTCTGTGATAAGTTCGTTCTTGAGGTTTATTCTGCATTACATGGCTTTATATCTTCAAAAGATAGTCAACATACTCATCGCTTACTATGTAAAAAATATTGTCTTCTGTCATAATAGTCTCTAATAAAAAAAAAGAGGATGTCCTAGAAGTTAAAAATGCGGTGGTTGAGCTTGTCGAAACCACCATACATAGTGTACTTAGTCATTTCGACAAGCTCAATGACCTCTAGAACTTAAACTTATTGGACATCCCCCGTTAAGTTCTCCAGTTTGGGTCGGAGCGTACCCAGTTTAAGTTTTCCGCTCAGAGTCGGAACGTACTCAGTTTAAGTTTTCCACTTAGGGCAGGAATGCTCCCAACACCTATAATATAACACTGGGATATACAGGCGTCAAGTCTTAAATTTTCTGCCACACTTCATTTTCAGGATATTCCCGTAAGCAAGATGATACGACCTGAGCGGTTTTGTCTGGATGCGCAGGAATAAAACAGATTTTTTCTTTACCCTCTTCCTCCATTCAGAACGGCGAACAATGGCGGACAGATTTTTTTCAGCAGGATTCCAAAGCCTGTTCCAATCACGACGACCAGAACGGAAACTCCGAAGTATTCCGCCATCTGTTTTCTGCTTAATAATATGGTTCAAATAATATAGTTTAAAATCATGAAATAAAAACAAAATATTTCTCATAAAAATCAGTGAAATTTTCATCGTTTTTTATGTAGTTTTACACACTCCTGGATTATCTTTGTGGAGTATAATTCCATATATCACTGCGGTGTTTTTAATAAGTCAAAATTCGACTTAATAAATTCAGTTCCATTTTTAAGGAGGCATGATAAAAAAGAATAAAGGCAGCGGCAAATCAATTGCGGCCGCGCCAGAAAGATGGCGGAAATCGTACGGGCGATGCTCAGCGACAGACAGGACTTTGATTCAGACAGGATGAAAGGCGTTTACAGACCTATGACTCTTGCCGGCAAAGCTCTCTCTGCCATGAATTAATTAGTTATGGAGAGTTGACTTTTTATGGGAGATAAAATGAAAAAAATATTTTTTGTTCTTACAATGTTGTTGTTTTCTGGTTTACTTTTTGCAGAAAACTCTATTAAAGATTATATTGCTGAATTTCTGAATAAAGGTAGTTATATTTTTCTTGACAATGGTTCTAGGTCACTATTTATTCCGAAGCGTATGATTGCAAATTTGAGATATGATAGTGAGGACTTCTCTTTTACATATATTAAGGATGGAAGTGAGTATACTGAACACTTTGTAGATATAAAAGACTCTCTTATAAATATAGATAAAAACAGTAATATTATAATATTAGAAAAGTAAAAATGACTTTGCGATGGCAGAAGGCGGATTCCAAAGGAGATCTTTGGTTCCGCAGCGACATCTACACGCAGGTGTGTTGCGACTTTTCTGACTCATCGAACTCTTGCAACAAGGGAAATGGCTTCCGCCTTGTGCGCTCTTCCATCAAGTAAATAGCGAGCTGTGGCAAGCATAAAAAATGAGGAGAGAGTTCACATTTTGTCATGGAATAACATGACAAAATGTTTATAAAATTTAATTTGGGAGAAAATTATGGATAGCAAAGATTTTAAAAATGACTTCAATATTTACGCAAAGCTTATTTACAGGAAGTGGCTTATGGATGCAATTGAAAAAAATGAATATGAATCATTTAAGGATTGCGTTTTAAATCTTGGTATTGAATGGCATGTTATCCGTACTGTAAAAAAAGTAAAGCGGGAAGATTTTTACAAAAATCTATGGGACAACAGAAAAAAAATTCAAAATGGCACTTATAGCGGTTGGGCAGAATCGCCTTATGATGCTTACAGCTATGAAAGCAAGGTTTGCTTTTTAATAAATCCTCAGTATTATAAGCTCATTTATGATAGCAAAAACAGAGATGCGCTTCATAAAAAAAACTGCAAGCCGGCAAACTGGCAGGATGTTGTTGATAAATATTATGAAAAACATAAAGGAGATCATGAAGAACATAAAGAAGAATTTCATAAATCAGAAACAGATGTCCTAAAAATATTCGAAATTGATTATGACCTTAGGAGTGAAGTAAAAGCAAAACAATTATGACAGAACAAATCCTAAAAAACTTTGAAGACACACATCAAAAAATAGCCGCAGTTCTAACTGATTATGTTACAGGCGGCTATGTCAGAACGCTTTCAAAACTTCTTGTTTATATGGGACAAAAACAAGCGGAAGAAACGCTCTTGAATCTCCCGGAACCGGTACAGAGCAAAGTCAGAGAGGCCTACAAAAATCTTTCCGGCAAAAAAATCACCGACCCGGAAATTGTCGCGGAGGCGATGAGGGTATTAAAGGACAGCGGATTTTTCGGAAAAACGTTGTGCGCTTCAGTTTCAGAGAATTTAAATTCCAGCCAGAAGGATGAGCTTCTTGTTTCTACAAACGAGCTTTTTGAAAAAGATCCGCTTATTGCCATGTGCATTGAAAAAAATCTTTTTACCTTTGACATGATTTCTAATCTTGACGACCGCTCAATCCAAAGGATTCTGCAGGAAACAGCCCGGGACACGCTTGCAATAGCTTTGAAAAATGCGCCGGAGAATATTCAGGAAAAGATTTTCAGGAATATGTCAAAACGCGCTGCGAACAGTGTTAAAGAAGATATGGAATTCTTTGGTCCTGTCAGACCGGATGACGTAAATGCGGCCCGTGATGAAATGATAAAAACAGTCATCGCGCTTTCGGGTAAAGGTGAAATTGTAGTCAGCTCTTATTGGGAGTAAGGCGCGCAATGGTTACAACAGACTTATTATATAGAAAATTTCTATCCGCCGATTTTGTGCCATTTGAAGCAGAATCAAGAATCCTGCCTGTAAGATTAAAAAATGATTACGTAAAGCAGGATGAATATTTTGATTTTGAGAAAAACAAGTGGCTTCCCCTTTCTGTGTGCAAACCAGGCATGGGCTATTCGGAAGAATTTGTAGAGTTTCCTTACAAGGCTGAGCAATATCTTAAAAATTCCGCGGAAGATATTTTTTACGCAGACATTGAAAAAGAAGATTTTTCCGCAGAAGAAATGGCTAAGGTTCTGATATATCGGAATTATAAGAACAGGATGAAGTTTAACCGTGAAAATTTTTACGACTCACGCAAAATAAAAAAAGACTTTATCAAGGCAAAAATCACCACGGACACGGAAAATCTTTTGCTCAAAATCACCTTTACAGAATTTTCCCGCGACAAAAACGAGCAGCCGCACTATGAAACAGAAATTCCGCGCCTTGAGGAAAAATCCCTTGTCTTTGACATGAAAAATGCCTCCGCCAATTTCGATGATTTTACAAAAGATTCCTTGGCTGACAATAAAAACTTCTGTTCTGAGCTTGATGATATTCTGCCTTATGAGGCAATCGAAAAATCCTACGAAAGACTTCTTGAGCTTGCAGAAGCTTTTACCGGCGTTTCATTTGAGTTTTTTCGCAAGGAAATGAAGACCAGGTGCATAAAACTGCATGAATTTTATACGCTTACAATGCTGCCCTTCTGCCCCAAGCTTTATGACATCCTAAACAACAAGGAAATTCAGGAAAGAAAAATCCGTTTTCACGCTAAAAGAAGCGATTCAAAAATCTTCAATCATTTTTGCAGAAAGTACAAAATTAAAAATACAAAAACACTTCGAAAAGTTTTTGCAGAACGGCCGGGTGTCCTAATCACATTTTTACGGCTTAAAGATGCAGGATTCAGCGACATCAATCTTTATAACTATGTAATAAAAAGCAAAGAAAAATCCGGAATAATAAACAATGTGGATTCCAAATCGCTTGAATTCTTTTGCCGTTACAGTATAAAAAAACGCGGGCAAAAAGCCACCATGAATACAATTTTCAGAGGGACAGAACATATACGATATGATTTTGTCAATCTTTATGACAGTCTTAAGATGTTCGAAAAATATTTCAGGCATCTTCCGGACACGCTGAAAAATGACATTATGACCGATGGCTTTACGGAATTTAATCACAATGCTCTTTCGAGCCTTGCCTACCGGTATGAAAACAAGAACATAATTTTTTCATACACAGACGAAGAAAAAAATCTTGAGGATGAAATCAAAGGATATTCATTCCGCCTGCCTAAAGATTCCTACCAGCTCTGCGAAATCGGCAGCGCGCTTCACAACTGCGTGGCAAGTTATTCTGAACGTATAAAAAACAAGGAATGCCTAATCGTATACGTGACAAAAGATGATGAATATAAAATCTGCATTGAAGTCCGCGGAAAAGAGACTTTCCAGGAACGGATAGACCGAAATTATATTCCAACCATAGACCAGCGGATTCTGCTTGCAAGATGGAGAGGCAAGCACGGTCTCCGGTTCCGGTTCGGCTAAAAGGACAGGCAAAAGCAAAAATGTTTTCATCAACAAACAATAATTTTTGTGATATACTCTACAATATGCCAAAGACTCTTAGAACTGTTGTGATTTGTATTATTGCGGAAATCCTGAATTTTATTGTCACGGCAATTTTTTATCATGGGCTGAAGATTCCGCTTTTTTTCGATACGATTTTTACTGTTGCCGTTGTATTTTACTGCGGACTTCTTCCGGCTCTTTGCGTTTCAATCGGCTACAATCTTATTAATTCTTTTCTATGGATTTGCAACAAAGGAGTCTTTGATCCTTTTATCTTTGCTTATACTGTCTGCGGAATTTTGATTGTCTTTTCCACCTGGCTCTTTGCCCGCAGAAAGGATGACTTTAAGATTTCTGCGGCGATTACAGCCCTGTACCTGGTTTTGATAGCCCTGCTCTCTTCTTTGTGCGCCATTATTTCAAGCGGAATTATAGATTATTTCCATTATATTTATTATGACGTGCCAGATATGATGAATCCGATAAAATCTTTTACAAAGTCTTTTGTTCAACATCGCTTTAGTCTGCTTGCCTCCTGCATTCTGGCGCAGATTCCAATTTCATTTGCCGACCGCCTGATTGCAACCTTTGCCGGATACGGAGTATATCGTCTTTGCGAGCGTCATATAGAGAGAAAAACAATATGAACCTTACTCAGACTGTCGAAGAGCTGGAAGACATCATTCGCAACTACATAACTTATTTTATTGTTTTTGATATTCTGTTTTTTGCGGTTTTATTTGTAAGCGTGCTGCTTTTAATCAGATTTTTAAAATCAAAGAAAAGTCTGAAAGACTCCAATGAATATCTTTTGTTCACGATTAAAGGGCAGGAAGAAGAGCGGGCAAGAATTGCCCGGGAACTTCATGATACAATTGCCCAGGATTTACGATATTGCAGGACCCTTCTTGAAAAAAAGAATTGCGCGGAAAATATACCGGAAGCACTTCAGCTTTTGGGAAAATCTTTGTCAGACGTGCGCCTTATAAGCTACAACCTTTCGCCGGCGGATATTACAAAAAAGGATTTAAGGGCAAATCTTGTAAACCTCTGCGCTTCTATGGCACAGACCTGCGATGTAAAATTCAGAATCTCAATGCCTGATGACACAGACACTTCCTTTTTGAATGAAAATGATATATTGAACCTTTACCGTATTGTGCAGGAAAGTCTTACAAATGTAATAAAACATGCAAAAGCCAGTGAAGCGGTAATTCTTATCAGAAATTCCAGCGAGAATGAAGAAAAAGGTCTTTACATTTTTATAAGTGATGACGGCTGCGGTTTTGATTATGACGCAGAACAATACGAGGGCTTTTCAAGTTACAAAAGAATCGGCGGCGCAAAACATTTTGGACTTATCGGGATGAAAAAAAGATGCCAGCTGATTGGAGCCGAATTTTCAGTTTCCTCTGCCCCAGGAGAGGGAACACAAATCAGTATTTTTAAGAGGATGAATTAGAATATGGGACATGAAGTCAGTTTTTTTGTAGTTGAAGATCATACACTCACAAACAGGGGAATCCGCGAATTGATTTCCGAGCGCGGCAGATATTCCTGCTGTGGCTATGCTTTTTCAAAAGATGAATGCACTGAAAAACTTTATGAACTTGCAAAGGAATCCAGACTTCCGGACATTCTGATTCTTGATTTATTCCTTGGCGACGAAAGCGGACTTGATATTCTGCGCGAGGTAAAGGCCAATCTTCCTTCTGTAAAAGTCATTGTATATTCAATGTTCGCAAAACCGGGAATTGTATCTCTTGCGCTTGAAGGCGATGCCGACGGTTTTGTTCTAAAATCCGCCCCTGAGAGCGAACTTTTTGCGGCCATTGAAGCAATTCTTGCCGGCAACACTTACGTACAGCAGACTCTAGTAGCCCCGCTTTTTACATATAAAAGTGTTTTTGACGGCCTGACACGCCAGGAGCAGACAGTTTTCAAAAAACTGATAGAACGAAAAAGCCGCAGCCAGATTACAAAAGAACTGAATATTGTCGAACGCTCGCTGGAAAATTACCTTTCCAAAATTTACCAGAAAACAGGCTGCAAGAACCACGAAGAACTGATTAAAAAGTTCGGTGAGTGAAATGAGGAATAAACACGACTGGAGGCAAGGAAACGGAAATGGAAATTAGGCTTGAAATTCCGAGGTGAAAAATCAATTTTTTACAAAAACATTGCCATATAAACTGGTAAATAAATTATGCCGTTTTCTTCCTTAAAATCTGAGGTGTGAATGACAAAACATTTATCGGTATATTCTGCGAATTTTTTCCTAAACTTGTTAAGCGAAGAAATTGTATAACGCTTTGAGGATTTTACTTCGATTCCCTGAATGTTGTGACGCGAAGTAACCTTATTTTTTGTAATAAGAAAATCAATTTCCATGCGGGAAGCAGAATCTTCATTGTCAGACTTTGAATAAAAGTAGAGTTTGTGTCCGCTTGCTGTAAGCATCTGGGAAACAATGTTTTCAAAAATCATTCCTTCGTTTACTTCAAGCTTTCCAAAAAGCAGTTTTTTATAAATTTCTTCAGCGACAAGACCATTTTCGTCAAACGCGTGGCTAATTAAAAGTCCAGTATCTGCCATGTAGCATTTTAATGTGGTGCGGCTCATATTCATTTTTAATGCGATATTAGGCTCATCAGCATTGTAGCAAATGTTTACGATTCTAGAATCTTTAAGCCACATAAACGCGTCATCATAATTGCGCATTTTTGCATCTTTTTTTAAGGAAGCCAGCTTAAATTTTTTTTCGTGCTTAGAAAGCTGAGAAGGAATTTCATCAAAAATAGATTCCGCTTTTAATTCCGAGCCTTTTGCGTGCTTTTGAATATCGTTACGATACAGCTCCAGAATTTCCCGCTTTATCATATCTACCTTTTCAAAATTTTTTGATTCACAATATTCTTTTACAGCTTGCGGCATTCCGCCGACTATAAGATAAAGCCTGAATAAATCCATAGCCTTTCTATGCAAAGCCTGCCCCATAGGAATTTTCTTTTCAAAGCAATTTTTTACAACAGGAATCAACGTGTCATTTCCTAAAGCAAGCAAAAACTCCTCAAAATCCATGGGATTTAACTGTAAATGATGTTAGGCGGACTGTCATTATAAATGCCAGCAAAAGTACTTAAATAATATATTGGCTCTTGACATATTGAAAAATTGTGATAAGCTTAAAGTGAAAATGATTCTAGGAGGAGTTATATGAAATATTTTTACAAATCACTTTTCATTGTTCTTGTTATTGCTGTTTTTGCAGGATGTTCTCAGTCATATGATCAGACAAGTTCTAAAGAAGAAAAAGGAATAATTGTGGAGCCCCCTGATTTTCCTTCGGAATTTAACAAAGCGCTAATTGAATATGAAGACGTATATGAAAAAGCTCAAACAGATTCTTCGTATAAAACATTGTTAGCAGAAAAACAAACAGAATTATACAGTATGGCAGGTAAATACAATATAAAAATTCTTTCCGATGAAGAATTGAGCACAGATGATGTTTCTTCTGATTTAAATAACAGTAGAAATGTTTCAACATTAAATTCATGGCTAAATAGTATATGGGGATATTATTCTGATGGTGCTGCTTATGTAAACTGGGATGTTTATGATTATGCCAGTTATTATGAAATATATCAGAAAGCAGGATCATCGTGGGTTTTATGGGCAACATTAACAAATCCATTGGCATCTGGATTTGTTAATCGTAATGCAAGAAGATTTAATATACGGTGTACAAACACTTCTGGTCAGATCGCTGCAAAAGATCTTTCTGTATAAATTACATTGCTACTGTTTAATGTAACTAAATAACATTAAACAGTAGTTTAACAATTATGATTAAAAAATTAGTATTATTATTTATTTTTACTCTAAGTGAATTTGCCTTTGCAAGTGAGAATAGTTATAAAGTTGAACTGATAAGTGTATCAAGTAAAGAACGAGCTTCTGATTTTGATTTTTCAGTCTTTTTTAATGATACTAATCTTTTTTCGACTTTTTTTGGTATTAAAAATTATGTTGATAACAATACTAAAAATCATTTTTTTTCACTTTCAATAGATGATATATATATAAATTATTCAAATAACGATGATTTGTTGTTTTCGATTGGATACTGGCCGAGATATCAGGGTATTATTATAAAAAAAGCAAATGATATAATGTATAAATTTATTCAAGATTATTCTAGTAAAGATGATATAGATATTAGTATAAAACTGGGACAAATTATAAATTTAGAAAATTATATGTCGCCAGAATTATTATCAAAAAAAATGTTGGTAAAACATATTGATATGAATTATTCAATTTTGTTATACTACTATAATAATACTTGTGTAAATGTTTTACTTAATAAACTGTAAGTAATACGCCTAACAAACGCTTCAACCGCGACAACACCTTTGTCACAATTTGTGCCGTTCGCTGCGCTCTCTCAAGCACAAATTGCGCCAATCGCTACGCGACCGGCGTTGCGGGTTAAGCGAATGTTCTTCCGATGGAATTAAAATGTCCTGTGCATTTTTTTTAATGGAAAGAAGGGAGCCTGTTTCTATAAAATCATAGCGCCCATCAGCAACAAGATATTTAATTGCGGCTCTGGCTCTTGGAAAAAACTGAACCTCATCAAAAATAAAGAGCGTGTTGCGTTCGTGCAGTTTTACAGAATAATAGGCAGAAAGGCGCATAAAAAGAGTGTCTAAATCAGAAAGGTATTTTTCAAATAGTTCTTTGATTTCATCAGGAGCAGAAAAAAAATCTATGAGGATATATGATTCATATTCATTTTTTGCAAATTCCTGCGCAAGAAAGCTTTTTCCAACACGGCGAGCGCCTTCAATCATGATGGCACATTTTCCTTTTTCTTCATCCTTCCATTTTAAGAGAGTTTTATATGCCTTTCGATACATATTTACACCTTTTTGACTTTAATTTTTATTAAATTATACACCATTTTTAGATTATCAACAAACAAAAATTACACCTTTTTTAAATGTATGAAAAAAATATGCAGAACCAAAAACACTTGACGCCCGCGGGCAAGCTTTATTCCATCTGGCTTTATTGGAAGAAAAGCGACTTAGATAAACGCCTCTCAAACCGCAAGAATTCGGGAGGTAAAATCTAAAACTTCGAACTGCGAACTTCAACTCCTTTTGTAAAAACTTTCCACTATACCTGAAACTTTTCTTGAATTTTAGAACTTTTTCGGTTATACTGGAAACAAATGAAACAGATTGCGCTGGACAGATTCGGAATCGACGAAATAATTTCTCTTTACAAGGACAAGTCCGTCATAAAAGTGCTTCAGGGAATACGGCGGTCGGGAAAGTCGTTCATGCTTGAGCTTCTTTCACGGAAGATTATGGAAAAAGGCGCGGCGGAAAACCAGATTCTTCTATTAAATATGGAAGATTTTGAGAACGCGGAATTACTGGACACAAAAAAGCTCTACGACTTTATAAAATCAAAAAGCGAGGCGGCCGGCGGAAAAAAACTCTATCTTTTTCTGGATGAAGTTCAGGAAGTCAGCGGCTGGGAAAAGCTTGTGAACTCGCTCTACTCTTCCGCCACGATTGACGCGGACATCTACATAACAGGCTCGAACGCAAATCTTCTTTCCTCCGAGCTGGCGACTTACCTGAGCGGTCGCTATGTTCTGATTCACGTCTGGCCGCTTTCCTACAGGGAATTTTTGTATTTCAATTCTGAAAACGACTCTGTGACGGCGTTCAGAAAATTCATTGAATTCGGAGGATTTCCGGGACTGAAGGACATGATGGAAAATCCTGTCCAAATCCGCTCGTATCTGGAAGGAATCTATTCGACGGTTCTTCTGAAAGACGTGATTGCCCGCAACAGAATCCGCGACACTGCGGTTCTTGAAAAAGTCATCCTGTACATCGCCGACAACACAGGGAACATTTTTTCCGCAAAACGGATTTCCGACTTCATGAAGTCCGGCGGCCGCCCGCTTTCCGTGGAGACAATCTACAACGACATAAAATATCTTGAGAACGCGCTGGTCCTGCACAAAGTTCCGCGGTATGACGTGCGCGGCAAGAAAATCCTTGAGACGATGGAAAAATATTACCTTGCCGACCAGGGGCTGCTGACATTCCTGCACGGCTACAAGGACACCTACATAAACGGAATTCTTGAAAACATCGTGTTCATCGAGCTTCTTCGGCGCGGCTACAAAGTCTTTATCGGAAAAATCGGCGACATGGAGATTGACTTTGCGGCGGAAAAAAACGGCGAAAAACTCTACGTTCAGGTCGCATACCTAATCGGCTCGGAAGAGACAAAAAAAAGGGAACTCCGCCCTCTAAAATCGCTTCTGGCACTCGGCGACAACTTTCCAAAACTCATTCTTACAATGAACGACCTTCCGCCCTCAAACGAAAACGGAATCGTAAGAAAGAATATAAGGGAGTGGATTTTGGAGGGGTGAAAGGAGTTGCGGGCGGAAAACGGTAAGAATCCGGATGCTCAAATTGCATAAATTTTTGACAAAACAGTCAAAAATGGCTGAACTTCTCATCTGTTTTCTTGCTTTCCGCCTCTTTTATGGTTATTTTCTTTGTAGGTTGTATGCAATTTTTACAGGAGGTTCACATGAAAAAAGGAAGCAGAATCAGGAAGATTTTTTCTTTGGCCGCCGTTTTGAGCTGCATTGCAAGCCTTTCAGCCCAGTCAGTCTCCGAAAAAAGCAATGCAAACCTTGAGCCTGTGCGGAATTTTGAACTCGAGCGGTATCTTGGAAAATGGTACGAGATCGGCAGGTTTGACTTCAAGTGGGAAAAAAATCTGAAAAACGTTACGGCCGACTACTCGCTGAACAAAAACGGCACTGTCAAGGTTGTAAATTCTGGCTATGATTATGTCAGCAAAAAGCAGAAACAGTCCGTGGGAAAGGCGAAATTCGCCGGAAACCAAAATTCCGGAAGCCTGAAAGTCTCGTTCTTTTGGCCGTTTTACAGCGACTACAAAATCATTGCGCTTGATTCCGAATACAACTACGCGCTTGTCGCAGGAGCAAACAAAAAACTTCTGTGGATTTTGAGCCGCACAAAGACGATTCCAGATGACGTCAAGGAACGCTACATTCAGACTGCCCAGAACGCAGGCTACGATTTGAACGGTTTTGTCTGGACAGAGCAGAAATAAAAAATCTGGCATGACTGAAAGTTTTGGTTGTACCGGAAAAAAGGGGCTAGGTTATTAGCAGAAAAAATTTCTAATATCTTTTCGGATTCTAATAAATATACAGTCGTTTATAAAGAATATTCACAAAAATACATTATAGTTTTAGAATTGCTTTATGGACTCTATTTGTAAAGATATTTTCCGTTCTATTCATGAAGGATGCTGGATTTATATTGAATACAAAAACAAAAGTGAAGAATGCACAAAATATTGGATTGCGGTTAGAAATATAAATCTGGAAAAGAAAAGTCTTGAGGCAACAGGGCTTCATCTTGGCGACTTTACAACAAAAAATCTTTTTTTATTTATTGAAAAAATTCTCCGTACTCGAATAATAGAGGGAACTTATTTTAAAACCAACAAAAATTTAATAGAAGACATTGATCTTTATCCGCAGAAATATAAAGAGATTTTTTCTGAAATTGTAAACTTAAAAACTCTGAATTATCTTTCTGACTGCAACAAACTTGCTGATATTCCAAAACTCAACACAAAATACGAGCTTATAAATCGGCTTGATTCTTCAAAACTGAAAAACAGGATTTACAATTTAGATGACGAGCAATTTAAAATGTTCGTAAACAGTTTTAAAAAATCCGCAGAAACAAAAGAAGAAAAAAATATTAACAGCACAATTCAAATTGCCCTAAACGAGTTGAGCATTCACACTCAAAAAGGACTTTATGTTTTGGCTTACCGGGAAGTGCGATTTGATGTTGAACGAAAAATTTTAATTGCAGGAAATAAAATCAAAATTTGCTCGGAATTCTGCATGGAAAAAAGCGCTGACAAAAACAGTAAAAAACTGAGCATTTTAAATTTTATCGATAACGAAGACTTATCCTTGCTTGAGAATTTTGAAGAGAATGCAGAAACAATAAAAGATATCGTAATGCAAAACATCAAAAACAAAAAAGATTGTGCAGTTGATGACAGGCCTTATTTTCTTTGCTTGCAGCGGGATTTAAATATCGACCTTGAAAAAGAATATGAATCAATCATAAATATGTATTCCCAAAATAATGTTACAGTTCCGATTCAAGCATTTTTTGGCGAACTTCGTTCAATAAAACAGAATGACAAAGTTTATCCTCTTGCTTTGATAAACAAAAATGTAAATCTTGACCAGCTGCTTGCAATTCACACTGCAATGAATTTTCCGGTTGCATATATTCAGGGGCCGCCCGGAACAGGAAAAACTACAACCATAATTAGCACGATTATCACGGCATTTTTTAATTCAAAAACCGTTCTTTTTTCTTCATACAACAACCATCCGATTGACGGTGTTTTTGAAAAGTTAACAAACTTAAAATATAAGAATTACAGAATTCCCTTCCCCATTTTGCGAATTGGCAGTAACGATCGGATTCAAGAAACCTGCCTCTACATTAAAAAATTGCTTTCACAAATAAAGTCTCTAAAATCTTTTGATACAGTTTTACAACAAAACAAAGAGAGCCAAATTGAACGGACTAAAAAACTTACAGAACTTTTGCAGAAACACGAAGAACAGCTTGACTTGGCTGAACGAAGAGAATTAATTGAAGAAATGCTTTCAAAAAGCGAGAATATGAATCTCCGGATGAATCTTGAAGGCCAGCAATATTCCAAAATCAAGAAACGCCTTGAAGAAATCGGAAACATCAGCGATGAAGACGCTCTCAGCCTTTTGGATTTTGACCACGAAAAACTGATGCAGTTTATAAATTTTACCTCGGTGAAATTCTTAAAACGGCTTTTTGAAGACGAATACAAAGATTTTATTGAGATTTTGAATATTAAAAATAAAGAAAAGCAATCTACAGAATTTAACAAATACTTTTCTGTATCTGAAAATATTTTTAAAATGCAAAAAGTATTTCCCGTTTTTTGTTCAACTTGCATTTCAACGCAGAAGATTGGCGGACCACAAACTTACTTTGACATGACAATCATTGATGAAGCAAGCCAATGCAATACGGCAGTTTCACTGGTTCCGATTATCCGCGGAAAAAATCTTATGCTTGTAGGAGATCCACAGCAGTTGAATCCTGTAATTACACTAGATAAAAATATTAACGAAGAGCTGAAAGCCAAATACAAGGTGAATGAAAATTATGATTACATCAAAAATTCAATTTACAAAGCATATCTTGCCAGCGATTCTGTAAGCCAGGAAATTCTTTTACATAATCATTATAGATGTGCAAAGGAAATCATTGAATTCAGCAATAAAAAATATTATAACAATCAGCTAAATATAAAATCTGAAATTACAAAGGAAAAGCCACTCGTCTTCTGTGAAGTTCGTGAAAACTATTCTGCCGATAAAAACACCTCTCTGGATGAAGCTGAAAAAATTGTGCAGTATGTAAAAAATCATCCAGATAAGAAAATTGGAATCATCACTCCGTTTAAAAATCAAAAAGATTTAATCGATTATAAATTGAAGGAAAACCATCTTGAAAACAAGGCAAGTTGCGGAACAGTCCACGCATTTCAGGGTGATGAAAAAGATGAGATTTTGTTTTCACTTGCACTTACAAGCCATACCTATTCAAAAACTTACGACTGGCTTAAAAATAATCGGGAACTTTTAAACGTTGCAGTTTCAAGGGCTAAAGATAAATTTATAATTTTTTCAAACACCGAAGAACTAAAAAGACTTCACAAAAATGATGATAGCGATGATTTATACGAACTGGCAGAATATGTAAAAAAGAACGGCGAATATAAAATCACACCAAGGGTATCTTCTTCCAGAGCACTTGGAATAAAACCTTATAGCACGGAAACTGAAAATACCTTCCTGACAACATTAAATCACGCAATTTCAACACTGTTAGAATCGGACGGAAAATTTTCAGTAGAGCGAGAAGTTCAGCTTTCGCACCTATTTGAAAAAAATCCAAGCGACAGTGATTTTTTCTACAAAGGAAGCCTGGATTTTGTAATTTACAAAAAAGGCTTCAGAAACAGAAAAGATGCAGTTCTGGCAATAGAACTTGACGGTCCAGAACATCACAACAATCCGAATGTAATCGCAAGAGATGAAAAGAAAAAACAGATTTGCAAAAACCACGGCTTTGATTTGTTGCACATTGATAACAGTTATGCAAGACGATATTGCTTTGTAAAGGAAATTCTGACAGAATTTTTGGAAGACTAAAAAAGGGAAACAGCAGTGTTTTAGTAAAAGTAAAAATGCAGTGAGCAAGAAATGCAAAAACTCTTTGCAGAAAATCAATTTTATTTTATGAATAAAACATACGGGCAATACCTAAAAGATTTCAAATTATCGGATTATGATTTTTCTTTCGAAAAAAAATTATTTCTATCACTGGGATAAGAAAAAGGATACAGAAAAATATAAATCTTTTTGTAAAATATATATTGCCATTGCAACAAAAATTATTAACAGCAGAACAAATAAAATGGTTGACGAATTGATTGAACTGTTATTATAACTGATTTTTCAAATAATAAAAACAAAAGTTGTTGACACAAAAGTTAAAAAGCTGTCAAAGTTTACTTGATGTGTTTCCAAGAGATGTAAAAGTTTTCCTATTATTTCTTTCCAACCCCATACCCCATCATTCTGTAAAAGTCCTCTTTCCAGATTATGTTGCCGCAGCCTTTTCCGTTGGCGGTGTAGTTTGTGCAGGCAAGAAAGTGTTTTGAGCCGTCTTTTGATGATTTTACAATCAGATAACCGTCGGCGCATGAATTGCATTTCATAATTGAAAGTTTGCCTGAATCAAGGCGGTTGAGAACTTAATCAATTCACATCATACGTAAGCCCTGGTCCGTCTTTTCCTATCATTCCTATCAATTGTAATGAATCCCACTAATCGCTATACTAGAGCCAAGACTATTTATCTTAGTACAAAAACTTTATGGAGGTTTTATATATGGCAGATACAATGCATGCTTTGGAAAAAAATCCGAACTGGAAAGGCCGCCGCGGTCCTGTGGTTCTTGTAATCATGGACGGTGTTGGCTACGGAAAATATGTTGAGGGCGACGCTGTAAAGGCAAGCCGCATGAAGTACCTTGACTGGTTCACGGCGAACTGTCCGCACACAAAGCTCAAGGCCCACGGAACAGCGGTAGGACTTCCTTCTGACGACGACATGGGAAACAGCGAAGTCGGACACAACGCTATGGGCTGCGGACGCGTGTTCGCACAGGGAGCTAAGCTTGTAGGCGAGTCAATCAAATCAGGCAAGATGTTCCAGGACGCAACCTGGCAGAAGCTCATCAAGAACGTGAACAGCAAAGGCTCAACCCTTCACTTTATAGGACTTGTATCTGACGGAAACGTTCACTCCCACATCGACCACCTCAAGGCGATGATTGAAGAGGCGAACAAGGAAGGAGTAAAGAAAATCCGCGTGCACGCATTGCTTGACGGACGCGACGTTGACCCTACTTCCGCACTGAACTACATCACACCGCTTGAAGAATTCCTTGCGGGCTTTGCAGGCTGCGACTATCAGATTGCCTCTGGCGGCGGACGTATGTACATGACAATGGACCGCTACAACGCTGACTGGAGCATGGTTGAGCGCGGATGGAAGGCGCACGTTCTGGGCGAAGGACGTATGTTCGACTCTGCGACAAAGGCAATCGAAACCTACCGTGCCGAAGTTCCGGGCGTTCTTGACCAGGATATGCACGAGTTCGTAATCGCAAAGGACGGAAAGCCAGTCGGAACAATCAACGACGGCGACAGCGTAATCTACTTCAACTTCCGCGGAGACCGTGCCCTTGAGATGACACGTGCGTTTGAAACACCGGCAGGAGGCGAGCTTCCGTTTGACAGAAAGCGTGTTCCGGCCGTTGAGTATGCCGGCATGATGGAATACGACGGAGACGCGCACATTCCTGCCCAGTATCTTGTGAATCCTCCGAGCATTGACCGCACAATGGGCGAATACCTCACAAAGACAGGCGTTCACCTCATGGCGATTTCCGAGACCCAGAAGTACGGACACGTTACATACTTCTTCAACGGAAACAAGCAGGGCAAGTTCGACGAAAAGCTTGAGGACTATGTTGAAGTTCCAAGCGATGTTGTTCCGTTCGAGCAGCGTCCTTGGATGAAATGCGCTGAAATCACCGACAAGGTTATTGAGGCAATCAAGAGCGGAAAGTACGACCACATCAGACTGAACTACCCGAACGGAGACATGGTCGGACACACTGGCGTATTCAACGCGGTGGTCTGCTCAATGGAAGGCATGGACCTTCAGCTTGGAAGATTGAAGGCGGCAATCGAGGAAGCCGGCGGAATCATGTGCATCACGGCTGACCACGGAAACTCAGACGATATGTACGAGCACGCAAAGGACGGCAGCGTAAAGAAGGACAAGGACGGAGAGCCAAAGGCAAAGACATCGCACTCGCTCAACCCGGTACCGGGAATCATCTATGACCCTGAATACAAGGGCGAATACGACAACACCAAGCTCAACGACGGACTTGGAATCTCATCCTGGCCTGCAACAATAATGAATCTTATGGGCTATGTTCCGCCGACGGACTACGACAAGAGCATGGTCAACTTGAAGTAGGCACAACAATAAGCGCATAACAAAGGGCATCCCAAAAACGGATGCCCTTTGTTTTTTATTTTATTCTACTTGTTACTTGTTCAAAAGATATTCCGCGACAGCCTCGTAAGCCGGAATTGAAAGCGGGTCGATGTACTTGTTCGAGGCGTAGTAAGTCGAGGCAAAGCGCGCAATAACCATCTGCGCCGCCGGATCAATGTAGATTGCCTGCCCATGAACGCCGCGCGCCATGTATGCACCGTGCGAGTTGTTCGTAATCCACCACATATTGTGATAGCTCCAGCCCTGCAATTTCGGATAATCGCCTTTTGCAAACGTTGCCTTGTACTCATCGGAAGAGCCTCCTGTCGCAATGTAGTTTACAGCTATTTCAGGAATAACCTGCCTGCCGTTCAGCCTTCCGCCGTTTCTCATCATCTCGCCGAAAGCCGCCATATCGCGAAGGTTCAAGTCAAAGCCGCCGCCTGCAAACGCGATTCCAGAAGGGTCAACCTGATAGTAGCCGTCGTAATGCGCGCCAAGAGGCTTCCAAATCATCCCGGAAACCATATCAGCAAGCCCATGCCCTGTTACGCGCGAGCAAATCCAGGCAAGAAGCTCTGTGTTCACGGTTCTGTAGCCGAAAGCGTCTCCGTGTTCTGAATCAGGAAGTTTTTTTACAGTTGCAAGGTATTCGTAGTAATTCTGCGGGCCTGTGTAGTCTGCCGGGCGGAACACGTTTCCTGCCGCAGAGTAAGCCCAGATTTCCGCGTTCGGGTTGTTGTAGTCCTCGCTGTATTTTACCGCGGTCGTCATATCCATAACCTCTTGGACAGTCGCATCCGCGAAGCCTGAATCCTTTAGCTCTGGAATGTATTCAACGACTTTCTTTGACGGCTCAAGTTTGCCTTCAGCAACAAGAATAGAAGCGATTGTTCCAGTAAACGATTTGCTCACCGACATCGCCGCGTGAAGTCCGTCCGGCTTTAAGCCTGCCGGGTATTTTTCATAGACGATTTTTCCCTTGTGCATGACTATGATTCCGTCTGTATAATTCGCACCAAGCGACTCTTCAAAAGTCATCGTCTTGTCTGAATCCCACGGTGTGAATGTTACGTTTCCAATTGCCGGGTCAAGCTTTGTCTTTAGCTGATATTTTTTGCCATTGCCTGATGAGACATTCCGTGTAGGAAAAAACTCCCTCATGTGGTTCACGCTGTAGCGTAAAGCCGGAAACTCAAAGAACGATCCGTCCGAAGCATGAAGCGTTTTTGCCTGAGACGGCGGAAATCCTTTCATCCAGCCCATCACGTCGGGCACGGTCTGCTCTGCGGTAGGATAATTCTGGGCAAAGCCAAGAGAGCCAGCCAAAGCCAGCGCGGAAAATAAAACGGTTGCTTTCATAGCATTCCTCCTTAGTTAATATGATAGGTATTACTAAAAAGATAAGCATAAAGAGAGTGAACGGCAAATTTAGGATATTATAAAAAGATAGTGATTTCTATAGAGTGTCTATAGTAGCTCTCTATGGACACTCCATAGCGTCCATTATGGATACCTCATAGAGTGCTCTGTGGACATCCCATAGCGAACTCTATGCACAGTCCATAGCAGGTCGCTATGAACAGTACATAGAGAATTGGTAGACTTAAAATGCTAAGCCTTTACTGCTTTTAGTTCATAGGCATATCGGAGTTCACGTAAATTCTTTAAGATATTTACACTGCTTCCTGTATACCTTGTTCTGATTATGAGCGAAACATTGCCTTCGGCTACGCTTGACGGAACGCGGGCTATGAGCCGGGACGGCTTGTTTGCGGTGAGCTTGCGGGTTACTCGGTGCTCATTGCCTTCCATGTCAACAAAGAACACTCCCTGCTCTGTATCGGCTTCGTCCTGGATCTTGATTTTTTCACCTTCGATGATGACATCGTCTCCAATCTGAACAGTGCCATCCTTGTTGCCTGTAAGCGTATTGGTAACCGCTCCGATTACTGCTCCTCCTGAATCCTTGCATCCAGTTACCTTTACACTGATTTTGGAAGTTTCAGCGCGCAGGCTGGCGGAAGGCATGATGTCGAACGAGCACTTGTGTAGCGCAGTGTCGAACACGGAGTTTATGTCCTCGAATACTCCTGAAACCCTTGGCGAAAGGCTTCCCACTTCGTTTGAGTAAGTGCAGCCGGAAAGAGCATACTCAAAGACTTTTTTGTTCCTAAGCGAAAGGATATTCAGAATTGTCTCCTTCTTGATTTCGCTTCCTTCTGCAACAATCGCATCCGCAATGTCCTCGTCGCGCTTTGCCGCGGCAGGCACAACGTCCGCAAGCTGGTCGCGGTCATTGTCCTGTGTAAATGGGTTTGGTCTGAGCACAATGCTCCAGACATACTTTTTAGCCATTAAAACCTCCTTTGGTTTGGCGAAAATGCGGGGCTGCTACGCCCCTTAAATAAAACAGCCCGTGAGGATATTCCAAAAGGAGGAACTCCTGCACGGGCAGATTTGCGAGATTGTTATTACTGTGCTGTTCAAGCTGACTTTCTTTCTCTTCACGCTAAGAATTATAACATAGGTATTCCATGCACGCAAATAAAATATAATAAATGTTTACGCTTTGTCATCTTAGGGATTGCCCCCAAAGCTCTATTGCATGGGATTCCCCTGTTCAACAATGACAAGGTTACCAGATTCTTAGGTTCAGCTTGTATGTGCCGGGGCGGACGCGGTACTGCTCAAGGGTGTCCGGACCGCAGGCTCCTGTTCCTACTCCTCGGTGGGCGGCGTCTATTACTAGAATCCACTTGCCTTCACTTCCTTTGGACAGGTCAACCAGCTCGCTTGTGTGGTGGCACTTGTACAAGTCCTGAGCTGTGTACGGCAAGAGGCTAAAGCTGAATTCTGTGTCCGACTGTACGTGCAGTGTCTTTCCGCCTCCTGAAAGCTCAAGGTACTTTACACCGCACCTTAGTCCGTTTTCCTGCGGAACAATGTAAGGCACCTCAAGGTCTTTTATGTCCATTTCGTACAAGCCTTTGAGCGCGGAATACTTTCTGTCGCTATAGCATTCGTGGGGACCGCATCCGTACCATTTTGCCTTTGTAAATGCGCTGCTAACAGAAGCTTCAAGACCAATACGTGGATATTCCGGCACTGTACTGTTCAGGCTGAAGTCAGCGCATATTTCCATGAATGAATTATCTTCCTGCCATGCCTTCTTTATAGCGCAAGAGCAAGTTCCAAAGTCAAACTTCTTTCCGTCCTTCTCTGAAACTATATGGAATACACCATGCGAGTCTTTTACGCCATGGGACTTGTCAAGCGCACACTCCATCCAGAACTTAGTAGGCTTTCCGATAAAGCAGCCGGGCACATTGTCGCTGTCAACTTTGTCGTAGAGGGCTTTTATTCCTTCATTTTCGGTGTAGGCATGGAACACTGCAGGCGCAAGGCTCAAGGCAAGCTGCTCGGCTTCCGTGGAAACGCAAGAGGCGCTGTCTGCAAAGCAAGTCCGGCCGGCGCAAATCAGTTCTTCGTCTGAACTGCACAGTTCGCCTTTTAAAGCCCAAGGTGTCTGTTCTGCATAAACAAAGTCGGCATGGAACACTATTTCAGCGCGGCTGTCTGCGTTAAGCACGCACTCACACACTTGAGGAAGCTCAATATGCATTGTTTTTCCAGGGAGAAGTTCTTTAAGCGGAATCTCACCAGATGCCTTTGCAGTTCCATCAACTAGGCATGACCACTTTAAGCTTAAAAAGTCCAGCGGAACAAAGAAAGCCTTGCTTTTAACTTCAAAGATTCCCTGGGCGGCATGGATGGCTTTAAGGCGTACAGGTGCAAAAAGACGGCGGCATTCTTCCATTGCAGGCTTAGGGGTCTGGTCAGGGAAGTTCAGTCCGTTAAGGCAAAAGTCGTAGTCGCAAGGGCTATCTTCAAAGTCACCTCCGTACTTCCAGTATTTTCCGCCCTTACTTTCACCAAGCTTTCCTTCCGGGGCATAGGCTGCTATTCCTTGGTCTATCCAGTCCCAGATAAAGCCTCCCTGAAGCCCCTGGGTTGACTCAATCGCATTCCAGTAGTCTGCAAGGCTTCCGTTTGCGTTTCCCATTGCGTGGGAATATTCGCACATGATTAAAGGCCGCCAGTCGTCGCGCTTTGTGGCATAGTCTACAATCAGGTCGATGCTCGGATACATCGGGGCAATGAGGTCGGTAAGCTGTTTTCCTTTTGCAAGGCAGTCAAGAGTGAAGTCTCCCTGATGAATCTGCGGGCGCACAAAGCCTTCGTAATGCACAATGCGCGTGCTGTCGTAGCCTCTAAGCCAGGCGGCTGTTGCCCAGTGGTTCTGTCCGTTGCCGCTTTCGTTTCCTAAAGACCAGCCGAAGATGCAGGCGTGGTTCTTGTCGCGGATTGCCATTCGCTGCACTCTCTGGATATATGAGTTGAGCCATTCCTCGCTGCGGCTCATAACATCATAGTATGCGTGGTTTTCGATGTTCGCCTCATCAAGGATGTAGATTCCGTAGCGGTCGCAAAGTTCGTACCAGCGTTCATCGTCCGGGTAATGGCAGGTGCGCACCGCATTGAAGTTGTATTTCTTGAGTGTCTTTATGTCGCGCACCATTTCCGCAGTGGAAAGAGTCTTGGCATTGGACTCGTTGTGCTCGTGGCGGTTCACTCCGTGGATGTAGACTTTCTTGGAATTGAACAGCAGCTCGCGCCTCTTTATTTCCACGGACTTAAACCCAACTGTAAATGAAGAGCTTTCTATATGCCTTCCGTTCTTTTCCAGAAGACTTACAGTTACAAGATAAAGCGACGGCGTTTCGTTAGTCCAAAGAGCAGGCTTTTCAATTACAATGTCTTTCTTTGCAAGCGAAAGGGTGTTGCGCACATCGAGGCTGCACGGAATTTTGCCGGACGCCACTTCTTTTCCGGGGATTCCTGTTGATGGAGTTCCTTCAAGGCGGCAGACTTTGTATTCCACATCAAAGTGCATCTTGTCCACTTCTGTCTGTGTCTTGTACTTGGCTTGCGATGTTGCAATGGCGACTTCAAGTGGAATCACGCCCTTCGGCTCTTCGCCTGAAAAGTCAATGTATGTCAACGCCTTTGCATCCTGAATGAAAACTTTTTCAGTTGAGTAGAGGTAGACGCTTCTGTGGATTCCGCCGAACCACCACTGGTCTTGGTCTTCAACATAGGAGGCGTCTGACCAGCGCACAACCTTTATAACAATTTCAGCGGACGAGCCTTTTATGAAATCAGTTATGTCGAATTCGCAAGGAAGCCTTGTGTCCTTTGAAACGCCGGCTTCAGTTCCGTTCACGTATACAATCGCAACGCTTTCCGCAGAGCCGATATGCAGAACTATACGGCGGCCATTCCATTTTTCGGGCAAGCTCACATTCAGCTTATAGTAGCCAGTGGGATTCTTTTGCGGCACAAACGGAGGCACACAGTCAAACGGCATCTGGATGTTCGTGTAATGCGGAGAGCTGAAGCCCTGCATTGTCCAGGAAAGAGGCACTTTTATCTTCTGCCACTCAGTCTTTTCGTCCGGCTCATGTTCCGGGGAATCGAAGAAGCAGAAGTCCCATTCTCCGTCCAGGCTTTTAAAGAAGGAGCTTGTAGGCACTTCACAGGATTCAGGTCCTATGGCAGCTTCAATCTGCGACTTTTGCGACGACTCATAAGGAACAAGCGGGCTTCTCATTGGCAGCCTGTTTACTGATTGTATTTCTGGATTCTCCCAAACTCTTTTCATATTCACCTCAAGCTAAATAGTGTTTTTTCTTAACAATGCCGATTGTAAATCAGAATCACATAAATGCAACTTGGCGGAAGAACGAACGCGCAACCGTTGCCCATTTGGATATTAGAAAATTTGACAGATTAAATTTTGTGCTCCTATAATTAATCTCGTTAACGTTAACACAACGAATTTCGTTTTATCACTAGGAGGAAATTTTTATGAAATTGGTTTCTAAAATTATGACCGCGGCTGTAGTTTCAGCCGGCTTATTTTTCATGGGAGGATGCAGCAAGGCTGAGCAGGAAAAGCAGCTTACAGTCTGGTGCTGGGATCCGCAGTTCAATATTTACGCAATGAACACAGCAACTGAAATATACCAGAGGGAACATCCAGATGTTAAAGTAAATGTAGTTGAAACACCTTGGGCAGACTTGCAGCAGAAACTTATTACTTCACTTTCAGCAAATGACACAAAATCACTTCCTGACATCATCCTTTGCCAGGACACAGCAATGCAGAAAAATATATCAAACTATCCGAACGCATTTTATCCTTTGGACGGAAAAGTTGACATAAGCCAGTTCGCGCAGTTCAAGGTTGGCTACGGAGAGTTCAAAGGCAAGCACTATTCAGTTCCATTTGACAACGGAGCAACAGCTACATTCATCAGAACTGACATTCTTGAAAAAGCCGGACTCAAGCCTTCTGACTTCAACGATATAACCTGGAGACAGTTCCTTGAGCTTGGAAAAATTGTAAAGGCAAAAGCCGGTGTTCCGCTTCTTTCTTATGTAGGAACAGAACCTGACTGTATTTTCATTATGCTTCAGAGCGCGGGAAAATGGGTTTTTGACGAGAACGGAAATCCTTCTATGGTCGGAAATGAGGCGCTTAAGGAAGCTGTTTCAGTTTATTCAGAAATGATAAAGGAAGGCGTTTGCATTACAGTTTCTGACTGGAACGCATACATCGCAAGCATTCAGAATAGCTCGGTTGCGGCAACTATCAACGGATGCTGGATTGCAGGTTCAATCACAAATCAGCCGGCGCAGAAAGGAAAATGGGCAGTTGTAAACACACCAAGGCTCGACAACATTCCTGGCGCAACAAACTATTCAAACCAGGGCGGCTCAAGCTGGATGGTTATGAAAAGCTCAAAGAATGCCGAAATTGCCTGCGACTTCTTGAACAAGACTTTTGCCGGAAGCACAGAACTTTACGAAACAATTCTTCCAACTTCTGGAGCAATTGCAACATGGCTTCCTGCATCAAAGACTTCTGTCTATGACCAGCCAAATGATTTCTTCGCAGGCCAGAAAATCTACAAGGACATTGTTGACTACGCCGGAAAAATTCCGCAGGTAAAATACGGAGTTTACAACTACGAAGCAAGAGACGCGATTGGAGTTGTTGTAAGCGACATTCTTACAGGAAAGAAAACCATTGACCAGGGAATAGAAGAAGCTGAAAAGCAAGTTAAATTCCTTATGGGTCTTTAATTGACAAAGCCAGCCGCAGGACAGAAGCAAACTTCAAAACATTCTTGTCTTGCGGCTTTATTTTTTCAGAGGTGCAAATATGAAAAGTAAATCGCTTGAGCGCAAATACAAAATTGCCGGATGGTATTTTGTAATGCCCGCTTCGCTTTTGATTTTTCTTTTTAGCTTTATTCCGATGGTCAGGGCTTTTATTTTTTCACTTCAGTCTGGAGTTGGAAACAATTTAAGTTTCTGCGGAATTAAAAACTACGTCAGGCTTTTTCAGGATGAGAAATTTATCGCTTCTCTGAAAAACGTAATTATATATTTTGCTTTTCAAGTTCCAATAATGCTTTTTATCGCCATTATTCTAGCTTGTATTCTTAATGACAAAAAACTGAAATTCAAGGGGCTTTTTAGAACTATAATTTTTCTTCCGTGCGCGACTTCACTTGTAGCTTCCGCCCTTATCTTTAAATCTCTTTTTGCGCTGGACGGACTTGTAAACGTTCTGCTAGTAAACCACAATTTTATTTCCCAGCCAATCAACTGGCTCACTCATCCTGTGTGGGCAAAGGTCATTGTAATTTTTACGATTACCTGGAGATGGACTGGATACAACACCGTGTTTTTTCTTGCGGGACTTCAGGGAATTGAATACAGCATTTACGAGGCTGCAAGAATCGACGGAGCTTCAACAGTCCAGACATTCTTTAGAATAACGCTTCCGCAGTTAAAGCCTGTTGTTCTTCTTACAGCAATCATGTCAACAAACGGAACTTTGCAGCTCTTCGATGAAGTAAAGAATTTGACTGGCGGCGGACCTGGAAATGCGACAATCACAATTTCGCAGTACATCTACGATTTGTCATTCAAGTACAATCCGCAGTTTGGATATGCAGCGGCAGTTTCTTACGCGATTCTTATAATCGTTGCGCTGCTTTCATTTATTCAGATTATTCTTGCTGACAGGAAGGAAAAATGAAAAAATCAGGACACATCACAGAAGTATTAAAATACGCCTTTATAATAACAGTTTGCTTCTTTTCTATATTTCCATTTTACTGGATGCTTTGCGGTGCGACAAACACAAGCGCAGACGTAATCACAGGAAGAGTTATTCCAGGCGCAAATTTGTTTGCAAACATAAAGACAATGCTTTCAACCGTAAAAATCGGACGCGCTTTCTGGAACTCACTGCGCACAACTGTCTGCGGAACTGTTCTTAGCATTTTTGTCTGCTCGCTTGCAGGCTACGGATTTCAGATTTTCAGAGACAAGGGAAAAGACACGCTCATGAACATTCTGCTTATTTCAATGATGATTCCATTCGCTTCGATTATGGTTCCATTGTTTAAAATGTTCAGCGTAATGCATCTTATGAATTCCACGCTAGGATTTATTTTGCCGACTGTTTCAACTGCGTTTCTGATTTTCTTTTTCAGGCAGAATTCGATAACGTTTCCGCTTGAAACAATTCAGGCAGCAAGAGTTGACGGACTTGGAGAGTTTTCAATCTACCTTAAAATTTACCTTCCGATTATGGCTCCGACATTTGCGGCGGCGGCAATTGTAACTTTTATGAACAACTGGAACAACTATATGTGGCCTTTGATTGTTATGCAAAGCCAGAAAATGCAGACACTGCCACTTTTAGTTTCAGGACTCACAGCAGGATACACTACAGACTACGGACTTTTGATGCTGAACCTTTGCATTATGACAATTCCGACTGTTGTGCTTTTCTTTACACAGCAAAAGAGATTTGTTTCTGGAATTCTTGGTGCTGTAAAATAAAAGTTCAGACAAAAAAATAGGCGGAAATCTTGAGAAGGACACTCGAAATTTCTGCCTTTATTTTTCAGTAAAAAAAATTATTTTTTATTTGCTTTGTCAAACGCTTCCTGAACTGCAATTGCAAGCTGGTCAGCGCAGGAAGTTCCTTTTGTGCGGCACAAGTTTCCGCGGCACTTTTCTTGAATAAATTCAACAGTTGTTCCGTCAAGGATTTTTGAAATCGCCTTTAAGTTTCCGTCGCATCCATTTGTAAATTCAATTCCGCGGACAACATTTCCGTCAAGCTCGAATTTTATATTTGTTGCGCAAACACCTTTTGTCTTAAAATTGCAAACCATAAATTCCTCACTGGCTCAAAATCATTCTGTCAGAAATTGAATCCGTGTCGCCGCCGCTTGCAGTCTGGAATTTTTGGAGCAAGTCAGCAACTTGAAGATTCTTTTTTTCTTCCCCGGAAACATCGTAAACAATATGTCCGTCAAGCATCATGATAAGGCGGTTGCCGTAATGAATGGCGTGCTTCATATTGTGAGTTACCATAAAAGTTGTAAGATGGTCGCGCTCAACAAAATGCTGGGTTAGCTCAAGGACTTTATGCGCAGTCTTTGGATCAAGAGCCGCCGTATGTTCATCAAGCAGCAAAAGCTTCGGTTTTTGCAATGTCGCCATCAAAAGAGTAAGAGCCTGTCTTTGTCCGCCGGAAAGAAGTCCGACTTTTGAAGTCATGCGGTTTTCAAGACCAAGCTCCAAAAGTGAAAGCTGCTTTTTAAATTCTTCCTGTTCAGCGGAAGTAACGCCCCACTTAAGTCCGCGTTTCTTTCCACGGCGCAAAGCAAGCGCAAGGTTTTCCTGAATTTCCATAGTGGCAGCAGTTCCTCTCATCGGATCCTGAAAAACACGTCCAAGATATTTTGCGCGAATATGTTCCTTTTGGCGCGTAATGTCTTCACCGTCAAGAATAATCGAGCCAGAATCGCATTCATGAACGCCAGCAATCAGGTTGAGCAAAGTTGATTTTCCAGCTCCGTTTCCGCCGATTACAGTAACAAAGTCTCCGTCATTTAAAGTCAGGCTTATGTCTTTTAAAGCTTTGCGTTCTGTTATTGTTCCGGGATTAAATGTTTTTGAAACGTGTCTTACTTCAAGCATTTTTAGCCTCCACGGAAATTTTCTTGCAGCGCGAAGCCTTTTGCTTCAACACAGGAACAGAAAGCGCAATTGCAACTACGACAGCGGAAAGAAGCTTTAAATCCTGAGTTTTCATTCCAAGCTGAAGAACAAGCGCGATAATCAAACGGTAAATGACAGAGCCAAACACAACAGAAAGCAAGCTCCACCAAAATCCGAATCGTTTTCCGAAAATAACTTCGCCAATAATTATAGAAGCAAGTCCGATTACGATTGTACCGATTCCCATGCTTACATCTCCGAACCTCTGCTGCTGCATTACAAGTGAACCACTCATGGCAACAAGGGCGTTTGCAATCATAAGTGCCAGAATCTGCATTGAATCAGTGTTGATTCCCTGCGCACGGCTCATTGCGGCATTGTCTCCAGTTGAACGGATTGCGCTGCCGAGTTCTGTTCCAAAGAACCAGTACAAAATTGCAATCGCAGCTCCAGTAAAAATAATTCCAGTAATCAGACTTGAAACAGAAGTTGCGCTATAAGGGAAAAATTCTGACAAATTAAAAGCTTTGTTAATCCAGTCCATGATAGTTGTGTGGACTCTTGTCAAAGGCTGATTCGGTCCGCCAAGGACATGAAGGTTTATTGAATAAAGAGCAAGCTGAACCAAGATTCCTGCAAGAATTCCAGGTATTTTGAATTTAGTTGTAAGAAAACCAGTTACAAGACCAGCAATACTTCCTGCAACCGTAGCCACAAGAACTGCAAGCAAAGGATTTACGCCGCGGACAATAAGAAGAGCGCAGACGCAACCGCCCAAAGCGAAGCTTCCGTCTACAGTCATATCGGCAAAATCAAGGATTTTAAATGTGATGTAAACGCCAAGAGCCATGATTCCCCAAAGCACGCCTTGAGAAACAGCTCCCAGCATTGCGCCTGAAAACGGCACTAAAAAATCTAAAAAAGTATCAAACATAACTCAAAGAGTATATCAGATTTTTTGCGCCGTGTCATTTTTTTTCTATAAAATTTAACTATTTAATCAAGTCGGCTGGAATTTTTACTCCAATGGCGTCAGCAACTTCCTTGTTATACATAAAGTCGCATTTGTCCAAATACTGAATCGGCATCTGAGCAGGCTTTTTTCCGTTTGCAAAAATTTCAACAGCCATCTTTGCAGTCTGTTTTCCAAGCTCATAGTAATTGATTCCGTAAGTTGCAAGTCCACCGGACTGACACATTCCGCTTTCTCCGCAGATTACAGGAATTTTTGCTTCTGTTGTAACGAGCGAAACTGTAGCCATTGAGCTTGCAATCATGTTGTCTGTAGGACAGTAAATTGCGTCAACTTTTCCAACAAGGCTCTGAACAACCTGCTGAACTTCATTTGTATTTGAAACTGTCGCATCTACAAAAGAAAGTCCTGCGCCCTTGCAAGCTTCCTTTGCAATGTTAATCTGAAATCTTGAATTCTCTTCGCTTGAGCAATACAAAAGTCCGACTTTTTTTGCGGAAGGAACAATTTTCTTAAGAAGGTCAATCTGGGCGGCAACTGGTGTAAGGTCAGAAGTTCCGCTTACATTTGTTCCTGGCATTTTGTTCGATTCAACAAGACCGGCAGTTTTTGGGTCTGTAACAGCTGTAACAAGGACAGGTATTGTTGAAGTCTTATTTGCGACTGCCTGAGCTGCAGGAGTTGCGATTGCGAAAATTAAATTGCTACGCTTTGAAACAAGCTTGTCTGCGATTGTAACACAGTTTGACTGCTCGCCCTGGGCATTTTCATAGTCAATCTTAATATTCACGCCGTCAACATAACCAGCATCTTTTAGTCCGTCAACAAAGCCTTTGTAAGAAGCGTCCAAAGCCGGATGCTCAACAAGCTGAATTACGCCGATTTTTATCTGCTTCTGTTTTTTTGCAGAACAAAGAAATGTGCCGGCAGCTATAAAAGCCAAAGACACAGCTAAAATTTTTGAAATTTTTTTCATGCTATTTCCTCCAAAAAAAATCCGCGGAAAAACTTCCGCAAAACAAAAATACTATAAACGAACTTAAAAAATTACTCAACAACATTGGAATTAAAGAAAAAGATATTACATTTTTACATAAACCATATCTTCTTAAGCTAATTTCGCTAAATTTTTCGTTAACTTAACATTACTTCCCTATTTCCTTTTTTTCCAGTAGACTATGCTTTCTTGCCGTCAAACTGATGAGCAGGAAAGAATTTCGTATGAAGTTCTAATTCTACTTTTTTAATGAACAGATTTTTTTACCTAATAAAAGCCTGTTCAAAGGATATTGAAATGAAGAAATTCAATGTCGCTATTTTTAGCATGGCCGCCTTTGTCCTTTCAATTTTTTCTTCCTGCTCAAAAGAAAAAAAAGAAACTTTCAACCTGTACAACTGGAGCTATTACACGCCTGATTCAGTTCTTGAAAAATTCGCAAAAGAATACAACTGCAAAGTAAAAGTTGATTATTTTGATTCAAATGAAATGATGTATGCAAAGCTCCGCGCCGGCGCAAAAGGCTACGACCTGACAATTCCATCTCAAGACTACACTTCAATTATGATAAAACAGGGAATGGTTCAAAAAATCGATCACTCGCAGTTCCCTAATTCAAAATATATAAATCCTGAAGCACTTGAAAAAGCAAAAGGCTACGACCCGGACATGACTTGGAGCGTTCCATATTGCCTTGCCGCTTCGGGAATTTCTGTAAACAAAACGAAAGTAAAAGACTACGAAAAATCATTTGATATTTTTTCACGCACGGATTTAGCCGGACACATGACAATGATGGACGACATGAGAGTTACAATGGGAAGCGCGCTAAAACATCTTGGCTACTCGCTGAACACAACAGATGACAAAGAACTTCGAGAAGCCGCAGATTTAATTATAAACAAGTGGCGTCCAAATCTTATAAAGTTCGATGCGGAAGGCTACGGAAAATCATTTGCATCCGGCGATTTCTGGGTTTGCGACGGCTATGCGGAAATTGTATTTGCTGAAGTTCCAGAAGACAAGCACGATGAAGTAATTGATTTCTTTGTTCCTGAATGCGGTTCTGCTGCGTATCTTGATTCAATGGTGATTTTAAAAGATGCCAAGCACTATGACCTTGCAATGAAATTTATTGACTTCAGCCACCGCCCGGAAATCTACGCGGAATTCTGCGACGCGTTGAAATTTCCTGCTTACATAAACAAGGAAGCTGCAAAGTACACAAAGAAAAAACCGATGTATCCAGTTGAAACACTTGAAAAAGTTGAGCTCAAAATGGATGTAGGCGAAGCTCTTTCAAAATACGACGCGCTCTGGCAGGAAATAAGATTTTCCGCGGAATAAAAAAAAATAAAAATAAAACTTGCCGCGTTGACACAAAAAGTTAATGCAGCAAGTAAAAAATAAAATTCACTTCTATTAAAAATTAACACAATTCTAACAATTCAATAACCTTCAAAAAACACAGCCTCTTTAGATTTTTCATCGTAAAATGAAAACCAAATGGAGGTTTTAAGTATGAAAAAGACTATTTATGCTGTGCTCAGTGCAATCACACTGGCAGTTTTAGGCGGAACATTATTTGCCGCTCCTAAAAAAAACAAAAACTTCGGAAAGAAAAGCGTTGTTCTCATAAGCCGCGAAGAAGGAAGTGGAACAAGAGGAGCATTTGTTGAGCTTTTCGGAATTGAAATGAAAAACGCAGAAGGCAAAAAAGTTGACTTCACTTCTGAGGAAGCCGACATTACAAACAGCACAGAAGTAATGCTCACTTCAATTGCAGGAAACAAATATGCAATCGGCTATGTTTCCCTTGGCTCGCTGAACAAAACCGTAAAGGCTCTCAAAATTGAAGGCGTATCTCCAAGCGTTTCAAGCATTAAAAATGGAACTTATAAAATTTCCCGCCCGTTCAACATCGTAACAAAACAAACCGGACTTTCAGAAAACGCTTCTGATTTTATCCGCTTCATTCTTTCAAGCGACGGACAGGCAATTGTTGAAGCCAACGGTTACATCAGCGCGACTCAAAATCCGGCATACATTGCAACTGGAAAAAAAGGAAAAATAACCGTAGCCGGTTCTTCAAGCGTAACTCCTGTAATGGAAAAACTTGCTGAAGCCTACGAAAAACTGAACCCGGAAATCAAAATTGAAGTCCAGATGTCTGACAGCACAACAGGCGTAAACAGCGCGCTCAATAGTGTCTGCGAAATCGGAATGGCAAGCCGCGAATTAAAAGACAGCGAAAAAGCAAAAGGCGCGATTCAGATAAAAATTGCAATCGACGGAATCGCGGTAATCATCAACAAGGAAAACCCAACAGAAAGCGCATCGATTCAGTCAGTCAAAGACTTGTACATTGGAACAATCTCAAAATGGGGCGATGTAAAATAAGCTTGACGGCTTAACAAAAATTGCAGTGCAAATCCAGTTCGGACAAGCGCTGCAATTCAATTCTTTTAAAAGCAGAAAAATATGAAAAACAAATATATAGAACAGACAATGCGATTAGTTTTTCTTGCGGCGGCTTGCGTTTCAATCGCGGCTACAATAACAATCTGCATTTTTCTGTTTGCAAACGGCGTTCCTGCCATGCTTAAAATCGGACTAAAGAATTTCATCTTTGGTTTAAAGTGGAAGCCTTCCATAGATTTATACGGAATTTTCCCGATGATTGTAGGCTCAATTACAGTAACGCTTGGCGCATTGATTCTGGGAGTTCCGCTCGGACTTTTTACAGCGGTTTTTCTTGCGCGCTACTGTCCAAAACAGCTCTACAATTTTTTTGAAAGCGGCGTAAAACTTCTAGCTGGAATTCCTTCTGTTGTCTATGGTTTTTTCGGACTTACAGTCATAGTTCCTGCAATCAGAAATATATTCGGCGGAAACGGAACTTCAATTCTTGCCGCTTCGATTGTCCTTGCGATAATGATTCTTCCAACAATAATAAGCGTAAGCGAATCTTCAATACGGGCAGTGCCTTCACTTTACTTTGAAGGCTCCCTTGCATTAGGAGCTTGCAAGGAACGCAGCATTTTTCTTGTTGAACTTAAGGCGGCAAAAAGCGGAATAATGGCGGGAATAATTCTTGGAGTGGGACGCGCTGTCGGAGAAACAATGGCAGTCATCATGGTCGCAGGAAACCAGGCGATTCTTCCACGCAGCCTTGTAAAAGGAATCAGAACGCTCACGGCAAACATCGTTCTTGAAATGGGATATGCCGCGGACTTGCATAGAGACGCTCTCATTGCAACTTCTGTAATTCTGTTTATTTTCATTTTGATTATCAACTTGTGCTTTTCACTCTTAAAAGAAAAAAAGGAGTAGCAGATAAAATGAAAACTTCGCAAACATTTCAGTCAAAAGTTTTAAAGTCGTTCGTGCTTGGAGCCGGAATTTTTTCAATTGCAATTTCCTGCGGAATCGTAATCTACATTCTTGCAAGAGGAATTCCGAATCTGAATCTGTCACTTTTCAGCATAAAGTACACAAGCGAAAACAGCTCGCTTTTTCCAGCATTGATAAACACGCTTTCTGCAACAGCAATAACGCTCGCAATAGCAGTGCCAATTGGAATCGGAGCCGCAATTTATTTAAGCGAATACGCATACCGCGGAAGCAAAATCGTAAAGGCAATCAGGCTTGCGACAGAAACATTGTCGGGCATTCCTTCAATCGTGTACGGACTTTTCGGATTTTTGTTTTTCGTAACTTTCCTGCACTGGGGATTTTCTCTGCTTGCCGGATGCTGCACACTCGCGATTATGATTCTTCCTGTAATCGTTCGAACAACAGAAGAAGCCTTGCTTTCCGTAAACGACAGCTACCGTGAAGGAAGCTTCGGACTTGGAGCAGGAAAACTCCGCACAGTATTCTGCATAGTTCTGCCTTCCGCAGTTCCGGGAATAATCGCGGGAATTGTCTTGGGTACAGGACGCATCGTTGGAGAAACAGCAGCTTTAATTTACACAGCAGGAACTGTCGCGCGGATTGCAGGCGGAATGCAAAGTGGAAGAACTCTCGCAGTCCACTTGTACGCGCTTTGGAGCGAAGGACTTGCAACTGGTCAGTCTTACGCAACGGCAGTAATTCTTCTTGCCATAGTTCTAATTCTGAACTGGCTAAGTTCTCTTCTTGAAAAAATAATCACAAGGAAAAACAAAAATGAATAAAAGCAAAATATCAGTCCAAGACTTAAATTTATTCTACGGAAATTTTCAGGCGCTTTACGATGTGAATCTTGAAATTCCTGCGAACATGGTTACAGCGTTCATCGGACCAAGCGGCTGCGGAAAATCAACTCTGCTCAAAACTTTCAACAGAATGAACGACCTTGTTGTAGGCTGCAGAACAGAAGGCAAAGTTTTAATAGACGATGAAAATATTTTTGAAAACATAGACGTAAACCTGCTCAGAAAAAAAGTCGGAATGGTATTCCAAAAGCCGAATCCGTTTCCAATGAGCATTTACGACAACATCGCCTACGGTCCGCGCACCCACGGAATCAAACGCAAAAGCGACTTGGACAATATCGTTGAAAAAGCCCTGCAGGATGCGGCAATCTGGGATGAAGTAAAAGACAGGCTGAACAAAAGCGCGATAGGACTTTCAGGCGGACAGCAGCAGCGTCTTTGCATTGCACGCGCGCTTGCAATAGAACCGGAAGTGCTTTTAATGGACGAGCCTACAAGCGCGCTAGATCCAATCAGCACAAGCAAAATTGAAGACACAATCGCTGAGTTAAAAAGCAAATACACAATTGTAATTGTAACTCACAATATGCAGCAGGCAACACGCGTAAGCGACTTAACGGCATTTTTCCTGCTCGGAAAAGTGATTGAGTACGGACAAACGGAACAAATATTCAGCTCACCGAAAAACAAAAAGACGGAAGATTATATCACGGGAAGATTCGGCTGATATTTTTCAAAACAGAAAAGCAGAAATTTCTACAAGAGGAAAAAGATGAGAAACAACTTTAACCTGCAGCTAAATGAACTGCACGAAGACTTAAAAAAGATGGGAACACTTTGCGAAGACTGCATAACATTTGCAACCCAGTCGCTTCTCCTTGGAGACACCGAGCTTGGAGAACGCGCAATCCAAGCGGAAAAGCAGACAGACATAATGGAAAAAGAAATTCAAAATCTTTGCATGAGAATTCTTTTGCAGCAGCAGCCGGTAGCAAGCGATCTTAGAACCATAAGCGCGGCAATCAAAGTAATCACAGACATGGAAAGAATCGGAGACCAGGGAAGCGACATTGCAGAGCTGATAAAGAAAACGCAGATTCCATTTGAAGCCTTTAACTCTCACATCGCGGCAATGGCGGACTGCATAATCCGAATGGTTACAGGCAGCGTGGAAAGCTTTATCAAGCAGGACGCAAAACTTGCCAAGCAGATTGCAGACCTTGATGATCAGGCGGACGATCTTTTTATCCAAATCAAAAACGACATTCTGGACATGATGTCTGGAAAAACAAAGCATGACAGAGCATTCGGAGAAAAAGCTCTAAACACACTTATGATCGCAAAGTACCTTGAGCGCATAGGAGACCACGCTGTAAATATAACTGAATGCGCGCTCATGGCGGCAGGCTCGCAAAACGCGCAACAGGAATAAAAAGCGCAAAACTAAAACATTGCAAGCCGCCATAAAGTCCTCGGAGCAACCGGGGATTTTTTTTATTAGAAAACAGTAAGCGCAAATTCACTGAAAGTTTATTTTAAGCTAACAAAAATCAAACAGAAAAATTTTATTTTTTTGGCAACAAAGAAAAAAATCTGCAAGAACAAAAACATTGCAGGTTTCATCAAGCAAATCTTTAAGATAGGAGTTATCTTATGAAAAAACTTTTGGCTGCATCCGTTGCAGGAATTCTTGTATGCGCATCAGTTTTCGCACAGAAAGTTTCGCTCACAAACACATTCGGAGCAAATGACGACAACACAGGAAACGGAGACTTTCTTGAGTTCAACAGAAAAGTAAAAGACAACGGAGATTTGGACGACGGATTTGAAAACGAAGAAGCCCACGTAGACAACAGGCTTCAGCTCGACTTTTCTTCTGAAAAACTTGACGGAAGAGTCCGCATGGAAACTTACGGCCTTAAGCTCAACGGAAAAGAATCCACAACAAGACTCCGCGGCTTTGTACGATTTTCGCCATTTGAGCAGATTGGACTTGCAATAGGAAACGAATTCTTCACAAAAATTACAACAGACGCAGCTTACCTTGGAGCGGCAGAGGACACGCCAAAATGGGGACGCATGGCAGAAAACGGATTCGCGGTTGTAGCTCTTCCAGTTGAAGGCTTAAAGATTTCCGGCGGAATAAGAGGAAACACAGAGTACGACAACAACGACAATTACCGCCTTGACTTCGGAGCGCAGTACGCGGCAAAAGACCTTGTAACTTTCGGAGCAACAGCAAAAAGCGTGACTAACGACGACCGCACATTCGGCTTGTTCGCTGGAATCAACAGCATTCAGAACATGATGATCAACCTTGGATTTGTGTACAACGCAAACGACACAGACTTCATTCCGGAAGAAACAAAATACGCGCTCACCTTCTCGGCAGGATACGAAATGAAGGACATTGGATTTTCACTTTACGCCGATGTTGTTTCAGGACTTTCAAGCAAGTACATCGATAAGGATTACGAAACAAGCGACTGGAAAGACGACAACGGCGACAAGGGAATTCCGTTCCAGGCAAAGCTCCTTGCAAACTACGCTGTAACAGAAGCAACAACACTCTCGCTCGCTGTAACAGAAGCAACAATGATTGGCTGGGACGACGCATACACAACAACAGTTTACCCTTACGCAACATTCGCGCTTCCACAGAACATGGGCGACCTTGACATGGGCGTAAGAATGGAGCTTACAAGCGACGGCCTTACAAAGTTCTCTATCCCGTTCAGCTGGAAATGCAAGTTCATAAACAAAAAGTAAAACCTGTCATATCCTAGAAACCTAAAACAAACTGTCCGTGTGGCCGCCTCCTTTGCCATGCGGATTTTTTTATTGAGCACGGTAATTTTCCCCTCTCATTGCGGAGGGGATTTTTTTGTTTTTGGGACTGCGCTGTTTAGTTTTTTTATCTGGCGCTCAACATTCTGCGCAAAGTTTCCGTAGGCGGAATTGTCCGCAATCGACATGGCAGAAAGATACGGAACAAGCTTTTCGTTTATTGTCCGCACAAGCCTTTCCTTTATTGAATACGCGCTTTCATTTTTTAACGCCCTTCCGCGCACAAACTCATCGTTCGCCTTGTAAAAATCATTCTCGGCATTCCGCAAAGACTGAATCAGTTCCACCACGCCATCCAAAGACGCAGCGTCATTTTTTTCCTGCTCCCTCGAAAAATCCTCCAGTATGCTTTCTATAAGCGAAGACTTTGACGAATAGTTTTCCGAAGTAATTTTAAGACCGTACTTTTTGAACACGGCAAGAAGACGCTTGGCGCACTCTCTTTTTTCCGCCGAAGGAAACACCGCATAGCCTTTTAAAAGCGCATTCAGCTTCCTGATTTCCTCATTGCGCGCCCTGTCTTTTTCCGCCAGAGAACTTTTAACCCTGTCCTGCATAATCGCCGTCGTGATTTTTGCAGAAAGCCTTTCAATCTCGCCGAATATTTCCGCAAGAAACTTGTCCTCAATCCCAAAATCCTTGTAAAGCCGCACAAAATAATCAGAAAGTCCGTCCGCAGCCGTTACACGTATTGAATTTCTAAGCTTATTCATTGCTCCTCCACTCAAAATCATCATGATTTTTATAGAAAATAAATATTTTTTAACAAAATCATAATGATTATAATAAAAAATAAATACTTTTAATGAAAATCAAAATGATTATGTATAATAACAAATATTTTTGAATAAAATCATAATGATTGTATTAAACATAACATATTTTTTAGAATAATCATAATGATTTTTATAGAAAACTAATATTTTCACAAAAAATCACCGTGATTGTAGCAAATAATAAATATTTTTAACAAAAATCATAATGATTGTATGAGGGGAATATTATTCTCCGCCTTGAATTTTCATATTATTGTCTAAGCTTTTATAAACAATCAATTTATTACATCATTTGCACTTGATTTTGCATTAAAACAGACATATATTTGTAGCAACAGGAGGCACAATATGACAAATCTTACAATAAGGCTTGACCAAAACGACAAGAATAACTTTTCAGAAATCTGCGACAAAATCGGACTTTCGGTTTCCGCGGCGTTCAACGTTTTTGTAAAGGCGGTGATTCACGAGCAGCGCATTCCGTTCGAGCTTTCCGCACGAGACGACAGCTTTTACTGCCCGGCGAACATCCATTATCTTGAACAGCTCAAAAAACTTGACGACGAAGGCAAGCTTCATTTTTCGGAACATTCGCTTGAGGAAATCGACGGGATGGCTGAATGAAGAAGGAATTTTACGACTTGGCCTGGGAGCAGATTGAATACTGGCAGAATCAGGACAAAAAGACGCTGAAATAAATCTCAAAACTGCTTGCCGACATCGAGCGCAACGGAAACACCGGGCTTGGTCATCCTGAGCCGCTGAAGGGAAATCTTTCAGGCTGGTGGAGCCGCGAGATTGACGAGAAAAACCGCCTTGTCTACAAAATCGATGGAGACAGCATAAAAATATATCAGTGCAAGAATCATTACGATGATAAGTAGACCTCCCTTCCCCCGCTCTTCAAACTGATTTTTAACACAAACAACACAAAGGCAAAACACTTGGCGCAAATAATGCCTGTATGAACTTTGATGAAATATTGTCTGGCAAAAACCTTTACACTGTTTTTCAGCCGATTGTCTCGCTGGAAACTGGAGACGTATTTGCTTACGAGGCTCTCACAAGAATTGACGAGTCGGTTTACATCGGAAGCATAAAAAATCTGTTCAAAATTTCAGAGGACGCAAGCCTTTCCTGGCAGCTTGAAAAAAAGTGCATAAAGTCCGCGCTCAAGACTGCAAGGGCTTTGGGGCTCAAGCGCAAGCTGTTCCTGAACATAAATCCAAATGTTCTCCTGGAAGAAGAGTTTCAGGAAAACTACATAAAGAGCAAGCTTGAAAAAAACGGAATAGAGCCGTCAAGTATCGTGTTTGAAATAACCGGTCAGAAACTTAAAGGCTCGGAGCAAAAACTTTGCGATGCTGTTCTTCACTTTAAAAATCAAAAACTAAAGATTGCGATTGACGACATCGGGGAGTCCTATGCTGCCCTTAACAGAATCTGCACTCTTAATCCGGACTTTATAAAAATCAGCATAGACTTGGTTCAGTCTGTTCACAAGGACAAAGTAAAAAAGGAGATTGTAAGAAGCCTGGGCGCCTTCTGCAAAAACTCTGGAATCAAGCTGATTGCCGTCGGAGTTGAAACAGAAGAAAATCTTGCGGCAATAATGGAACTTGGCATTTCTTACGCCCAAGGATTTTTTACAGGAAAGCCGGAACGTGTTTTTACCAAGACAAGCAAAGAAGCGTTTGTAAGAATAATTTCATACCAGAACAAAAAAAGCTCAAAGTTCGTTGAAGAAAAAAAGTGCATTGTCAAGAAAAAGACACAGGCAATCATTCCCACGGAAGGAATAAAGCAAGACAGCCGCCCGATTTCGCAAATCACAAGAAAAGGGATGACAATTCCAGAAACCATGGCGGTTGCGGATGTTCTTGCCTTGTTTAACGCGAACCCGGAAATTTCAATCTTCACTGTTGTGGACAGTGCAAGCAAAGTCATGGGAATTATTCCGCGCATTACGTTGTTCAAGGTTCTGGGCACTCAATACGGATTCAGCATTTATTCCAAGAAGCCGATTTCGCGCCTAATGGTTACGGACTATCTTGCAGTCGATTTTTTTGAGCCGGTGGAAGTTGTTGCGTCAAAGGCAGCATCCCGTGCGGAAGAGCATCTTTACGACCCGATTGTTGTTGAGCAGAACGGAATTTATTTTGGTGTTGTCATATTCAAGGACTTGCTTGAAATCATCGTGAATGTTGAAGTTCTTGAACGTACACAGGAGCTTAACAAGACTACAAGAAAGCTCTTGGAACAGGAAGCAATGCAGCAGCGCGACTTAAAGCTTGCCGAGATTGTTCAGAAAAGCATTTATCCTAGCCGCGCGCCAAAAACTTCCAAGTGGGACTGCGCATACATCTTTAAACCGATGGCTTCTGTTTCCGGCGATGTCTATGACTTTTACTACGATGACAAAGGCAGCCTGAATGGAGCCGCGCTTTTCGATGTTTCCGGGCACGGAGTTGCTTCCGGGCTTGTGGGAATTCTTTCCAAGTATCTTGCCAAGGACACTTTCCGCGAAAACAAAAACGAGGAGCTAAGCGCGCTTGCAAGAACATTCAACAAAAAACTCATAAAGGAAAAGGCGAATGTTGAAAACTATCTTACAGGAATTCTTCTGCGCATAACGGACAGCAAGATTGAATACGTGAATGCCGGACACACGGACTTGCTCTGCATTGACAGCAAAAGAAAAGTTTCGGTTGCAGGTGGAGCGAACGGAAGCTTTAGAGGCTCGTTTCTTGGAATTGAAGGACTGCCAGACAATTTTGAAACTGTGGACATTCCACTTGAAAAAAACTCGTGCTACATCATGTTCACGGACTGCCTCACAGAAAGCCGAAACCTTGCAGGAGACGAGCTTGGCATTGAGCTTCTTCAAAAAATTCTTGCAAGAGCTCCACAAGGAACAAGCGCAAAGCAGCTTCTGGAATATTTAATCGACATTTTTGAAGCGTTTACAGAAGCCGTTCCTTTGCGCGACGACCTTACAGTTATTGTGCTTAAGTATCTTGGTGAATGAGCAAACAAAAGGCGTGTTAAAATTTAACAGAGTTTTAACATTCCGAATATTGAAAACCGGTGCGTTTGCTCTATAATGAAATTGATATGAAAATACTGATTGTAGATGACGAAGAGCCAATCCGCGAGCTTATTAAATACAATGTTGAAAAACAAAAGTACGAAACGTTCATGGCAGAAAATGGACAGCAGGCACTGGAACTTTGCCGCAACAAAAATCCAGACCTTGTAATTCTTGACCTTATGCTTCCAGACATGAGCGGACTGGACATCTGCCGCATAATCAGAAACGACAGTTCCATAAAGAACATTCCAATCATCATGGTTACTGCCAAGACAGAAGATTCCGACATTGTAACAGGACTTGAGCTTGGAGCAGATGACTATGTAACAAAGCCGTTCAGCCCTAAAGTTCTGCTTGCAAGAATCCAAAGTGTTTTGCGCAGAAAGGGAGAAGCATTCCGTTCAAATTCAGACGAGGATATAAAAATCCGCTCACTTGTAATTTCACCGCTCAAGCACAAAGTTACGCAGAACGGAAAAGAAGTTGAACTTAGCGCAACGGAATTTTCTATTCTTGAATTTCTTGCGCGGCACAAGGGACAGGTCTTTAGCCGGCAACAGATTATCAATGCGGTAAAAGGCTCAAGCTATCCTGTAACAGACCGGTCAATTGATGTTCAGATTCTTGGCATAAGAAAAAAAATCGGAGACAGCCCGGAAAGCTCAAATCCGTTTATTGAAACTTTGCGCGGCGTTGGCTACAGAATTTGCGAGGAATAATATATGCACAGGACTTTAAAAATCCACACGTTGCTTTTTGTCTTTAACGGAATTTTGCTTGCATCCGGATTCACCGTTTTGCTTTTTGTGTGCCTGTGGGCGTTGGAAAGCACCGCAGTTGACCAGACAGAAGCAAACCTAAAATCATTCGCGCATTCACTTGTAAAAATTATTCCGCAGGACAAAAAAAACGCAGACATTTTTATAAAGGAACTCACACATTCCGATGACTCGTTCAGGATTACGCTTATAAATAATGACGGAACAGTTGCGGCGGATTCAGTTTCCAAACCAAGCGAAATGGAAAACCACAGCTACAGAAAAGAAGTGCGTCTTGCTCTGGCAGGAAAAGAAGCAAGCTCAATTCACACAAGCTCTACAAACGGAAAAAGATTTATGTACTATGCGATTCCTCTTTCCGCAAACGAAGTTTTTTCCGTGCTTAGAATTTCCATGCCGATTGAAGAAACTGTATTCTTTTCGTCTTCCACAAAAAATATTTTTGTAATTTCAACAATTCTGATTTTTGCGCTTGTGCTGATTGTTTCGTTTTATATTTCAAGTAAAACTGTGCGTCCGATTTTACTGATGAAAAAGGCAACGGAAGAATATGCAAAGGGAAACTTTGATTTCCACCTGAATATTTCTTCTCCTCAGGAAATAGCGGAACTTGCGCAGTCGTTCAATTCAATGACAGACAGAATTACGCAGAACATTCAAAGCTTGAAAAAAGTTGAGCAAATCCGAAAAGATTTTGTTGCAAATGTAAGCCACGAATTAAAAACTCCGGTAACTTCAATAAAAGGATTCACGGAAACTTTGCTTGACGATGGAATCAACGAACCTGAAACCGCAAAGCATTTTCTTGGAATTATAAACACACAGTGCGAGCGTCTCATAAATATAATAGAAGATTTGCTCACGTTAAGCCGTCTTGAAACAGACGACGGAGTCCTTGAAACCGTAAAGACAGATCTTGTGCAGATTGCAAAAAAAGCCTGCTCAAATCTTGAAAGCGCAGCAACCGAAAAACAAATCAGAATAAATTTCAGCTCAAGCAAAAAGGAAATTTTTATAAAAGGAAATCCGGGGCTTCTTGAACAGGTGATAACAAATTTAATAGACAACTCAGTAAAATATTGCCCGGAAAAAAGCATTGTTTTCTGTTCTCTTTCTGAAAATTCCGGCAAAGCAAAAATAATTGTGGAAGACAATGGAAACGGAATTCCTGATGAATACAAGGACAGAATTTTTGAAAGGTTCTACAGAGTTGACAAAGGAAGAAGCCGCGAACACGGAGGAACTGGACTTGGACTTTCCATTGCAAGGCACATTGTAAATATTCATGGCGGAACAATAAAAGAAACCGGGCGGCCGGACAAAAAGAAAGGCGCGCATTTTGAAATAGAACTTCCGCTTTAAAATATTTCAACTAAACGTAATTAATTCTGCAAAAAATATTTTTTTAAGCTAATTATATTGTATGCAGAATTATATTTTAGATTACTCCAAATCCGGCAAGCAGCCAAACATAAGAGAACTCACGCTTTTAAATGGAATTTCTTATCCTGATGACGAAGAGCTTATAATGCTCATTTTGGGAAAAGGCACAAAAAACAATCCGATTGAAAGCCTTGCTGAAAAAGTTACAAAGACAATAAATTCCAGCAACGAGGAAGAACTCATTCCCAATCTAAAAAAAATCAACGGAATGGGAGAAAGCCGCGCACTCATAATTGCAGCCGCATTGGAACTTGGAAGAAGAAGACGCGGAATTTTACGTTCATCAATAAATGCGCCCAAAGATGTGATTCCATTTTTGCAGCATTACACGCTAATGCCGACCGAGCATTTTATTACAGTTACAGTAAACGGCGCAAAAGAAATTTTAAGCACAAGAGTTGTTTCAGTTGGAACAATAAACAAGGCGCTCATCCATCCGCGGGAAGTTTTTGCAAACGCAGTTTCTGAATACGCCTCTGGAATTATCTGCTGCCACAATCATCCGTGCGGACAATGTTATCCAAGCAACGCAGATATTGACTCCACAAAAATTCTTCAGAAGGCGGCAAAAATTTTAGGCATTGTATTTATGGATCACATAATAATAACAAAGGAAGACTACTTTAGTTTTTTGGAACACGGAATGCTGTGAAAGTTGAATTTTGCAATAAAAGTTATTATATTTTTCAGCATGAAACTCTACTCAAAAAAACAGCTTGTAACTTATTCAATTTCAACAGGAATTCTTGCGGCAGTCGCAGTTTCCGTGTTCTTTACTTTTTTCAAAAATGATTCTTCAAAAAAATCCGGCAAAGAAATTTCAGCAGTAGAAAAAAATCAATCAGAATTAAAAGAAGAAATTCCGCAGACATTTGAAGCGTTTCCTGTCGCGGCGGAAAACGGCTCATACACGCAGGACGAATCTCAAAACATTTCAGTGTACGAAAAATGCAACGAGGCAGTTGTAAACATCACTACAAAAGTGATGGGCTACAACTGGTTCTACGAGCCGATTGTGACAGAAAGCGGTTCTGGTTCCGGCTCAATTATCGACAAGCGCGGATACGTTGTAACAAATGTCCATGTAATAGAAAAAGCTTCTGTAATAAACATTTCACTTGCGGACGGAACAACTTACGAAGGAACAGTTGTAGGTCAGGACATAGAAAGCGACATTGCCGTTTTAAAATTTGAACCTGCGAAAGGTGCCGACTTAAAAACAATTTCGTTCGGAAATTCTGGAAGCCTCAAGGTCGGACAAAAAGTCATCGCAATCGGAAATCCATTCGCACTTGAACGCACAATGACAACTGGAATTATTTCAGGACTTGGACGCCCAATTCAGAAAAGCGCAAACGTAATAATCCGAAATATGATTCAAACTGACGCCGCAATCAATCCGGGAAATTCAGGCGGACCTCTTTTAGATAGCCAAGGACGCATGATTGGAATCAACACAATGATTTACTCTTCCAGCGGCTCTTCTGCCGGAGTCGGATTTGCAATTCCAGCAAGCACTGCCCGACGAGTTGTAAGCGACCTTTTAAAATACGGAAAAGTAAACCGCGGTACAATGAAACTTTCGCTCGTTCAAAACACAGCTCGAATCGCAAATTTTGCAGGATATGAAATTTCTTCCGGCATGATTGTAAGCAGCGTAAAAAAAGGAAGCAAGGCGGATCAGGCTGGAATCAAAGGCGGAACTCAAGCAGTTCAGTACGGCACTTTTTATCCGCAGACAATTTACCTTGGCGGCGACATCATAACAGAAATCAACGGAATAAAAATTTCAAAGCTTGCAGACTACTACAGCGCAATAGAAGACAAAGTTCCAGGCGATGTTGTAACCGTAACCGTTTACCGTAACAGAAAATTTGAAAAGATAAAAATAGAACTAGAGGCGTCAAGCAACTCGCCTAATGCAAGCATATAAAAACAATCAGCGTGTAGCGCATTATTGCGCGATTTTGAACCAGAAAACCGTGACTGGGAGCCAGTTTTATGCTGAATACATTTATAATGCGTTTGCCCTGAATCATCAATTGAATTCCATAGATTTTTTTCTATACTTTATCTAAAATAAACGCATGAGAAAATTTCATGTTGTTTCTCCATTTGAGCCTTCTGGAGATCAGCCGAACGCAATAAAAAAACTTTCCGAAGGATTTTTCCGCGGAGACAAATATCAGACTTTAAAAGGCGTTACAGGAAGCGGAAAAACTTTCACAATGGCAAAAATAATTGAAGCGGTTCAGCGTCCGACTTTGATTATCAGCCACAACAAAACACTTTCTGCACAGCTTTACAGGGAATTCAAAACCTTTTTTCCAGACAACGCCGTAGAATATTTTGTAAGCTACTACGATTATTATCAGCCGGAAGCTTATGTTCCTGCGCGCGACTTGTATATAGAAAAAGACGCTTCAATAAACAAAGAAATCGACAAGCTCCGTCTCGCCGCAACCTACGCCTTAATGGAACGCCGCGATGTAATTATCGTTGCGACCGTCAGCTGCATTTACGGACTTGGAATGCCTGATCTCTACAAGGAAATGCGGATTCATGTTGAAAAAGGAAACGAGCTTGACACGCACGAAATCGCATCAAGGCTTATTTCAATTCAGTATGAACGGAACGACATGATTCTTGAGCGCGGAAAATTCAGAATCAAAGGCGACACAATTGAAATTTTTCCGCCTTACATGGAAACAGACGAAGCTTACAAAATCGAACTTGACTTTGACCAGATTTCAAGAATAAAAAGATTCAACGCAATTTCTGGAGAAACAATAGAAGAACTTGATGAGCTTCAGCTTTATCCTGCCAAGCACTTTGTTGTTCCGCGCGACCAGATGGCAAGCGTTACAGAAAAAATTCAGACTGAACTTGATTCACGGCTTGAAGAGCTTCGTTCCGCCGGAAAAATTCTTGAAGCCGAACGTTTAAAAACACGCACAACTTACGATCTTGAAATGATGAAAGAAATGGGCTACTGCTCTGGAATTGAAAATTATTCAGGACCGATTTCAGGACGCAAAAGAGGAGATCCGCCTGCAACTTTGCTTCATTATTTTCCTGATGATTTTCTTTGCATGATTGACGAGGCTCACGTTTCTGTTCCGCAGATTGGAGCAATGTACGAAGGCGACCGGGCGCGCAAGCAAAACTTAATCGACTTTGGATTCAGGCTTCCAAGCGCACTGGACAACCGCCCGCTCAAAATCGATGAGTTCACAAAAAAAATGAACCAAGTGATTTTTGTAACTGCGACTCCACGCCCGGAAGAAATTAAAAAATCAACACAAGTCGTGGAGCAGCTTATCCGTCCCACAGGACTTCTTGATCCAAAAATTGAAGTTCGTCCAAGCGAAGGTCAGATGCAGGACATCTTTAAAGAAGTCAGCGCACGCATAAAAAAAGGCGAACGTTCATTGATTCTTACTCTTACAAAAAAAATGGCGGAAGATTTAACCGACTACCTTTCCGAGCTGAATTTAAAAGTCAAATACATTCATTCTGAAATCGACACTTTTGAGCGTGTTGAAATTTTAAAAAGCCTACGAACTGGAGAAACTGATGTTCTAATTGGAATCAATCTTTTGCGCGAAGGAATAGACTTACCGGAAGTTTCGCTGATAGCAATTCTTGACGCGGACAAAATCGGATTTTTAAGAAGCACAACTTCGCTTATTCAGATTATAGGACGCGCCGCACGAAATGCCAACGGAACAGTTTTAATGTACGCAGACAGAATGAGCGACGCAATGAAAGAAGCCATTGACGAAACTAAACGCCGCCGTTCAATTCAGGAAGCGTACAACAAAGAACACGGAATTGTTCCAAAGACAATAAAAAAAGCAGTTGAAGATATTCTTGAGCATCAAAAAGAAGACGCAGAGCAAGAAGCAAACATAAAGCTTGAAGCTCTTAAAAACTGTACAAATCTTTTTGTCACCAAGCAAAGAAAAAAACTTCTTGACCTGATGAAAAAAGAAATGTCAGAAGCAGCCGATCGCCTTGACTATGAGCAGGCAGCCGTTTTGCGCGATCAGATTATAGAAATAGAAAAAACATACGGAAAATAAACAGCAGCTTTTCGGGGGGACTTATGAAAACAAAAAATTTCTTTTTAGCATATCTTGTTGTGGCAGTCTTGATTTTGCAAAATTCCTTTTCACAGACAAAACAAACACAATCTCAAAGCGGCAGGGCAATTTCTTTGATTCCGAAATTTGAACTTAAACTAAATGAAAAAGGAATGCCGGGCGCACTTTCAGGAAAAAGCGCGATGTGCGAAATCAGCTCGGTTGTCTACGAGCCAAAAGGTCCGCTTGAACCGAACTCATTTTTTTCTGCAACGGTAACTTACAAGGCGACTGGTGAAAATTATTTTACGGAGCAGACAAAACTTTCACCAGCAAATAAAACGGCTGCGAAAATCATAAAAGGAAGCAAAAAAAATCTCGTTGTAAAATACACAAAAATGCAGACTCAAAAAGATGAAGAATCTGCCACAGCAAAAAGAAACATAAAGCAGGAAAGAGAAATCGAAAAAGCAAAAACGCTCGCAATCGACACTTCGGAGCAAGAGCAATGGAAAGGCGCGCCGGCAATTTTGAGGCGAACTCCGTTTGAGTTTGAAGGCGGAAACGGAACTGCCGAAAATCCGTTCTTAATCAAAACAGCAGAGCAGCTAAACTCAATCAGATTCGGGCTTGATTTTCATTACAAGCTGATTTCAGACATCGATCTTTCAAAATGGGGCAACTGGATTCCAATCGGCGGAACTCCGTCTTATGGCGGAAGCCACGGCGGACAAGGATTCCAGGCGGCGGATAAGGGAAGCGGAAAATTTTCAGGCTCGCTCGACGGAAACCACCACGTAATTTCAGGAATGACGATAATCGACCACAGCGACGACATCTTTATGGGAGAAGACTTTGCGGAACGTTCCTACGCGCTTTTCGCCGAAATGATTAGACCAAAAGATTTCAGACAAGCGCAAAACAACTTTGTAAAAGACCTCGGAATCATAAACTATACAATCGATGTGAGCTACACAAAGCTAAAAAACGGATGCACGCTCAATGCGGCGGCTCTTTCACCAAACGCATCAAGCAGAACATTTGAAAACTGCTATTCATCAGGCGGAAGAATCAAAATCCACGCAAGCCGCGCCGACGAGCAGGAAAACAGTTTGTTCATTTACGCAGGCGGACTTCTTTCTTCAATTGACCACACAAAAGTCATAAACTGCTACAACACTTCTCCTCTAATAATCACAACAAGCGACACGGACTATATAGACACGCAACGCGGAAGCAAGAGGATGGTTATAGCAGGAGGAATCGCAAGGCGGGCGGAATACAGCAAAATAACCGGCTGCATGAACTCAGGCGAAATTTCAGTTCCGTATGCAAACTGGGGACTTGCGGCTCTTTCTGCTGGAATCGTTGCGAGGGTCGGAATAAGCGACGCCCCGGAAAACATTTACAATCTTCCGCCAGAAACCGCAACAAACATAACAAGCTGCTACAACATCGGAACAATCCGTGGAACTTACGTCGCAGGCATTATGGGCTTCACAGGAACTGACTGCTACGTAAGCGACTGCTACAACGCGGGAACTCTTGAAATTGACGAGCTTAATCCGAACAAAGAACCTCACCATATAATAAAAGCCGACATCGCTATTCCAATCTGCAAAATTTTTAACTACGGAAAAAAATATGTTCACGACAACGGAATAAAAGTTGTTTCAGGCGACAAATGGATAGATTCTCCAAAGCTCGGAAGAAAAATCCTAAAGGCAATTCCAGAAGACAAGCTCGGAATCAAGCCAAGCGCGCCGGAAGCTCCAACACAAGTCGCAGAATTTTCAGACGTGATGTCAAACGATATTTTTGCGCTTTCTGTTCCCTGGGCGGTTGAAAATGGAATTGCCAAGCCTTCATCAAAAACAACATTCTCTCCGAACGAGCCTTGCACTCGCGGACAAGTTCTAACTTATATTTACCGTTGGAACGACTCACCAAAGTATTCAATAAAAAATCCGTTCAAAGACGTAAAGCCAAGCGACAGTTTTTATAATGCGGCGCTCTGGGCTTATGAAAAAGGACTTTTCAAAGGAAACACTCTCAACGGAAACTCTCCTTGCACGCGAGGAGATACAATCGAATTCTTATGGAAATACGCGAATTCTTATCCGATGAATCCGGCAGACAATTTTACCGACGTTCCGCGCTCGTCAAAATATCATTCCGCCATTTCCTGGGCTTACTGGATGAGAGTTGCGACAGGAATCACACCGACAACATTCGAGCCTGAATCAGCCTGCACAAAAGCGCAAGTCGTAACGTTCATTTATAATCTTGAACATTCGCACTTTATGGACTGGCTAAAAATGACATTGGGACAATAAAAAATCATGGAGAAAAAATGAAAAAGTATTTTTCTAAAATTCTAATTTTAATCAGCATTGCAATTTTTAATTTGCAGAATTCTTTTGCGCAAAAACGAAGTCCGGCTTACGTCTGGCCAGAAAACACAAAAGGCGAATATCCTTACTACACGCAAGCACAGGCGGATTTTTTGTGTTCCGACATAAACCAGACAACACTTGTAATCACAGAAGAAAAAATCAAAAAAGCAGGAATAAATTCTGACAGCAAAGAAAGAATAAGCCGTTATCTTAATGAAACAACAACTCCAGAAGAGCGCGCAAGAATAAAAACAATAATTCTCGATATTGCCAATCCTGATGCAGAACCATTATTTGCATACAACTGGCTTATGAACTGGTCTCATGTTTATCCCCGGAATTTAAAGAATTTGTGGCTGAGTTCAAAAGTCGATGTAAAAAAATTTCTCAATGAAGTTATAGATGTAAAAAGAAAATCAATATTTGCATCAACAAACGCGCCAATGAATTCGTGGGACTGCACACTTTATGTTCCTGAAAATCAGCTTCCAAAAGGAATGAGAGGAATTTTTGAAAATCCTGACGACCCGCTTTCAGTATATCTTCTTCTTAGGTTCAAGACAAAAACTTATTCAGGAGATGTTTATTCAGCCGCAAAACTTGGAGACAAGGCTACAAAACTGCATTGTAATAATCATGTTTATAATGAAAGGCTTGCCACAATCGACAAACTTTACAAAAAATCAACCTGCAAAAACATCAACAAATATTATTATTCCTGCGAATTCTGCGGAAAATGCGAATACAATCCGAATCACACATTTTCATACGAACTTTCTGAAGAAAAGCCAGAACCGATTGAAGACGGAAGATTCTACGGACATCACTTTATCGACCACAAAATCATAAAAGAAAATTTCATCGGAATAAATTCAAGAGGAGAACGCGTTTACTGGAAATCCTGCTCACAATGCGGAAACAATGTAAAAGACTGCAACAGTTCTCCTAAAGTTTTCAACAGGGCAACATTTGACTATGCGCTTGGTACAGGCTTCGATGGAACTTACGAACAATATATGGAAATTATAACAAAGCAATGGAAAACAATTTATAAAGATGAAGCATTGGAAAACGCTTCGCTTGAATTTGACGGACTAAATTCATTTGCAGTCCTTGATAAAGTTGCAAAAGCAAAAATTAGCGGCAAAGCAGAAAACGACGTGAACTGGGCTTTCCAAAACGGCTTGGTTGACGAAAAACTTTTTGGAAACGACTACACGGCAAAAATTACAAAACTGCAATGCGCCTCGCTCGCGGTTAATCTTGCAGAAAAATTGTCTGGCAAAGAAATCACGCCAGTTTCAAAACTTGCTTTTCCTGACACAGAAAACATTTACGCAAGAAAAGCCGCTGCAGCTGGAATCGCAAAATCCTCTGGAACTTTTAATCCAAATGCAATTCTGAGCCGTCAGCAAATGGCGACATATTTTTACCGCGCGCTTCAATACGTAAAAAAGAATTCTCACATCAAGTACACGCCCTACACTCCAAAGCTTGAAAAATATAGCGACAGCGCTCAAATTGCAAAATGGGCAAAAGAACCAATGGGATTTATGGACACGCTCGGCTTAATCGAAAAAACTTCAGAAAAGACAATTTCGCCGGAAACTCCTTGCACAATTGAAACTGCGATTGTTACAGCGAACAAAAGTTTTTATGCGGACAAAATAGGATGGTATCAAGCGAGAACAGCTGTGGAAGCAGACGCAGGATTCTATTCTTCAAACAGAACTGCCCGGCATTTCTTGGACTGCGCTCTTCCAAGCAATGATTTTGGAAGCTGGCTGAAATATATTTACACAGGAGGAACACGCATTTGGGTTACAGGTCCAAGAGTCGGAAGCTCGAGAGATTACGCAAGGCATTATCCGACAAAGAATCCGTACAACGGCGAGACAATATATGTAATTGCAGAAGATTTCTTGCCGATAAAAGCGGATTAAAAAATTCTGAATCAAAGCAACTTTAAAATAATCAAAATAAAATCTTATGGAGAAAAAAATGAAAAAATCAATTTTCAAGACCATCATCTTAATCAGCGCAATTGCGCTTGCAGCAGCTCCAGTTTTCTCGAAGGCAAAAAAGAAAACGCAATCAAAAGAAACTCAGCCCGCAGAAACCCAATCGTACTGGGATGGCGCACCGGCAGTTTTAAAGGAAACTCCGTTTGAATTTGAAGGCGGAACTGGAACTCTTAAAGATCCATACTTGATTAAAACAGCAGAGCAGCTTAACTCAGTCAGATACGGGCTCAATTATCATTACAAGCTGATTGCCGACATCGACCTTTCAAATTGGGGCAACTGGATTCCAATCGGCGGAACTCCGGCTTACGGTGGAGCTTTTATAAGAAAACATCCTGAAAAAGCAGACGCAGGATGTGGAGTATTCACAGGTTCTTTTAACGGAAATGACCATGTAATCTCTGGAATGACGATAATTGACCATAATGACGACATTCCTATGGGAGATAGAGAGTATGAATTCAATCAGACACGCGCATACGCTCTTTTTGGAGCAATAATTCCGGAAAAAAATTCATTCATTAGAAATCTCGGAGTCGTAAACTACACAATCGACATCAGCTACACAAAAATGAAATATTACTGCGACCTTCGGGTGGCGGCGATTTCTCATTTTGCGTCAGGCCTAATAGTAGAAAACTGCTACACTTCCGGCGGAAAAATCAAAGTGCATACAGGACGTGCAAGCGACAATCCCAACCCAACGAATGTAGTGGTAGGCGGAATGTTCACAGAATTTGAAGACTCAAGAGTTACAAACTGCTACAACACATCTCCAATCATCATAACAACGAGCGACACAGACTACATGAACTACAATAATGCAAACGAAACAGCAATGCGTGGCAAGCTCCGTTCTGCAATGGCTGGCGGAATTGCAATGGTGATACAGTACACGCACATAACAGGCTGCATGAACGCAGGCGAAGTTACAGTTCCCTACGCAAACTGGGGAGCAGGAAGTTCGCTTGCAGGAGGAATTGCAGCAAGAGTTACATGTCTTGGCAAACAGGCTATTTACGACTTGCCTCCAGAAGCAGCAAGCACCATAACAAGCTGCTACAATATCGGAAAAATCACAGGAACTTATGCCTCTGGAATTCTAGGAAACACAAGAACTGACTGCTACATAAGCGACTGCTACAACGTTGGTGAACTTGTTCTTGATGAAGACAATCCGCAAAAAGACTATATTGCAACTTTTAAAGATGACATAATAATTCCAGGAACTCTTCTTGAATACGGAAAAAAATACGTTCACGACAACGGAATAAAAGTCGTTCATGGCAGCAGATGGATAGATTCTCCAACGCTCGGAAGAAAAATCCTTAAAGCAATTCCAGAAGACAAACTTGGAATCAAGCCAAGCAAGCCGGAAGCTCCAGTTCAAATCGCAGGATTTTCAGATGTAATGTCAAACGATGATTTTGCGCGCGCTGTTCCTTGGGCAGTAGAAAATGGAATCGCAGAGCCTTCATCAAAAACAACATTCTCTCCGAACGAGCCTTGCACAAGAGGCCAAGTTGTAGAATACATTTACCGCTGGCAAGGTTCACCAAAAGCTTCAGGCAAAAATCCGTTCAAAGATGTAAAGTCAAGCGATTCTTTCTATAACGCAGTACGCTGGGCTTCCAAAAATGGATTTTTAGACGGAAAAACATTCAACGGAAACGCTCCTTGCACACGTGGCGATGCGCTTGAAATCTTATGGAAATGTTCAGGCTCAATGTCGATGATTGCAATTGATAAATTTACTGACGTTCCGCGCTCGTCAAAATATCAGCAGCCAGTTTCTTGGGCATACTACGGCGCAATCGCAAAACCAACCACAAAAACCACATTCGAGCCTGAAAGCGTCTGCACAAAAGGCCAGATTGTAACGTTCATTTACCAAGTTGAGCACACAGGCTTAAAGGACTGGATGGATACGACACAGAAAAATTCGAATTCGAAAGCAAGCAAAAAAAATGCGAAGTCGGATTCAAATCAACAAAATGAGAATTCAGCTTCAAGTCAAGTCGATGCTATTATGGAGAGCACACTCAAAGAAATGGGCTTGGAGGATTTTTTAAACGGAAATCAGTTCTAACTGCCAGATTCAATATAATCATCAGGGCAAACGCATTATAAATAATTTAAGTAAAGTTTGCGCGAAGGAACGGTTCCTGGGGCAAAAACACTCTGATTGTTGCGACCGCGTGAGCGGGCAATTCTATAGTTACTTTGCAACAATCAGCGTGCAGCGCATTATTGCGCGATTTTGAACCAGGAAACCGTGCCTGGGAACCAGTTTTATGCTGAATACATTTATAATGCGTTTGCCTGATATAATCATTGACACAAGTATGTTTTTTCTATATCATATTTGCACTGTTAGGAACAAATTTTTAGGTAGGTACGAGATATGTCAAGATCATGTGATGTCTGCGGAAAACATTCAATGCACGGTAACAGAGTAAGCAAATCATACAATCATACACGCCGTCAGTGGAAGCCAAATCTTTTGAAGATTAAGACAGAAATCGACGGAACAACAAGAACAATCAAAATTTGCACTCAGTGTCTCCGCTCTGGATTCATTACAAAGAAAATCAATGTAACTCCTGCAAACGCAGGCGCAAACAAAGCTGAATAGTTTTAACCTTAAAAGCTAGAATTTGAAGAAGGCTGCCAAAACCTGGCAGTCTTTTTTGTTTTAAACGCAAATAGTTTCTAATTTCACGGCCGAACCTCTTGACAAAACTCGGGGGGGGTAAAATGACCTTGAGGTATTTATATGAAAATTAGAAACTTTATTTTTGGAATCGCATTGGTTTCTGCACTTTGCTTTACAAGCTGTTCTGACGGCTCAAGCAGTTCAGATTCAAACGACACAAGCTCAAGAGTTCTTGACCTTAGAATCAAGAAAAACGGCGTTGTGCACAATTCAAGCCGCTCAATTGAAAACGCAGCTGAAATAACACAAACAGCTCACGTAAAAGCCACAGCAGTTTCAGGCGGAATCCAGTTTGAAATTGCGCTTCCAAGCGATGCAACTTACCTTGAAATCAGAAGACTTGAAGACATCGAAGGCATGGAAGACTTTTGGACAACAAGATGTGAATTACAAGACGCATGGCAATACAAAGGACAGACATATAAATTTGTTTATCCGCTTTGCGAGCCTGGCGAAAAATACAAGTTCAACATAGGAATTGAAACTACTACCATAAATAACGTAACAACAACCTTGCCAGAAGAAATTATTATAATCACCGCCACAGACGGAATCGGCGACATCGACTATTCAAATTTAAAAAGCCGCCACATAGACTTATCTTATGACGGAACAAAGCCAACTGTAAAAGTTTTAAATGTTATTCCGCCGGAAGGAGACAATGTGGAAACAAGAATCGGCTACTATGCTCAAAACTCCAGCACAGAAAGCGACTGGAAAAATGACACAATCTGGTTTGGAGATTACATCGGAGACAAATCAGAAACAATATCTTCCACTGAACTTTATAACGCAAAAGACTATACTGATCCAAAAAATCCTGTTCCTTGTTCAAAAGATAAAGAAACATATATATCTAAAGATAATGGTAATACATGGGAAAATGTAACAGAAAAGTATCAAGAACTTCTGAAAACAGGCTTTAGCCATTTCTTTGAAAGCACAAACAAATCTTGTCTTCTTGCGCAGTACGCATACACTTTTGAAGTTAATGAAATGGAAAACCCAGAACGCTACGTCTGGAGAACCGCAATCTTAGACTCAGACGCCATAAAAATAAAGTAAACTATCATTCCCTGACTGACTTTGCAAAACAAAACCAGCCAGGGAATTTTTTCATGCAAAAAATGCAAGGTTAGCACACAAGCTCAAGGCCATCGTAGGCAGGTCCTACATAAAATCCGTTTTCTGCGTTTTTTTTCAGCAGAGGAAACTTCCACAAAATGCTTTTTACATAATCTTCTATTTGAATGTGGCTCATGTTATGCGTTATGTGAGTCAAATAAACGTTGCGCGGATTCATTTTTTGCGCCGCCTCAAGTGCCTGTGCAAATGAAAAATGTGTCGAATGAGGTTCCAGCCGCAATCCGTCGATTACAAGATGCTCAAGAATTCCTGAGTTGTTTTTTACAAGCTCAATTGAATTTTCCGGCACAAAGCTGCAATCCGTAAGGTAAGCGATGCTGTGCTTTTTTCCGTCCTGCCCTTTCTCGCTGAACAAAAGCCCCAGATCATCTAAATGTCCGTGCTTGAGCATTACAGGCAGAATTTCAATTCCGTTTATAAAAAGCGGATTTTTTTCGCTGATATTTTCCGCGCTCATAATCTGAATCTTTGGCTTTCCGCCGCCCTCTTTCATCGGAGTAAAAATGTAGTCGAATCTGTGCCGAATATCATGCTCCGCGTGAGTTGTCGTGTAAATTCTAAGACATTCGCCTTCAGTTTCCTTGTTGTCCGGATGCGCCGGATCAAGAGCCTTTGTGTGGCTAAAAACGCGCAAGTCGTCAATTCCATGAAGATGATCCGCATGGCTGTGCGTTATAAAAACCGCGTCAAGTTTGTTAATTTTATATTTCAACGCCTGAATTCTAAATTCCGGCCCGACATCCACAAGAATATTTACAGGACTTTCAAGAAACGCGCTGCATCTTAGCCGGTTGTCCCTCGGATCACTTGAACGGCACACATTGCATCCGCATCCAATCACAGGGATTCCGTGGCTTGTTCCAGTGCCAGTAAGAATCATTTTCATAAGCACATCATACTTCTTTGAATAGATTTTTGAAATAGCTACACAATGCAAAAAAACAGAGGCTTCGGAGCTGAATAAAATTCACAACCGAAGCCCCTCAATCTGCGCAAGAGGAATTGACAGTAAAAGGAGACTAAGAACTGACTAAAATGCCCTAAACAGCAAAAACACTCTCCATTGCAGATTTAAGATGTTTTTTGGCGCGGAGTTCAGCCTGGCGCACTGCCTCTTGGCTCAATCCTACAATTCTACCGACTTCACGCAAACTTTTTGAATGCAAGTCATAGTCAAAATTGTAACGATGCCGCAAAACACTCTTTTCTATTCCTGTTAAAGAATCCATAAAAAAATTAACACAGCTTTTAGAATCCTCTCTGATTGCAAGCTCTTCCGGGGAAAACGCTGTGTCCGGGATAATATCGCCTAGCGAAACTGTTTTTCCTTCATCAGCAACTTCAGTATCAAGAGACGCAACTGTATAAGAAGTTTCAAGAACATCATTCAACCTCTCTTCTGAAATTCCTGCAAAAAGCGCAAGTTCCTTGACCGTGGCTTCTCTTCCGTTCTGCTGAAAGAAAATATTCTGAAACTTCTGAATACGTCGCAAAAGAGTTTCCCTATGCACCGGAAGCAAAATCGGAGAACTGTTGGCACTGATGAATTTCATAATGCGCTGTACAATCCATCTGTATGCATAAGTTGAAAATCTTGTTCCAAACGCCGGATCGAATTTTTTGGCAGCAACCATAAGCCCAAGATTTCCTTCCTGAATCAAATCCATAATGCAAAACGCACCTTTGTTGAATCTTCCTGCAACACTTACAACAAGCCTAAGATTGGAATTAACAAGCAGGTTGAACGCTTCCTTGTCTCCAGACTTGATTCTTTTTGCAAGCGCGATTTCTTCATCGGCGGAAAGCAGAGGATATTTTTTTAATGAATTCAGGTATCCCTTTGCAACATCAATTTCCATAACAAACTCCATAACTTTTTTTAATCCCATGATATATTAGCATATATTGTGCCAAGTTAAGAAAAGCACAGACAAAAATCAGCATTTTTCTTGAAATCAATGAGTATTTTCTTATAATTTAAGGA
>ERZ1035032.84-NODE-84-length-73193-cov-12.446280_pt1 | contig 73193 bp, 97 predicted proteins | sample MGYA00520693_ERZ1035032 | MGnify/ENA primary metagenome ERZ1035032 (study PRJEB33766, sample SAMN09781740) | gut metagenome | biome: gut microbiome | host: Homo sapiens | place: Madagascar | study: EMG produced TPA metagenomics assembly of the PRJNA485056 data set... | reverse complement strand
TATTGAATGGAATAACAGTGATTGCGATGTAGACAACACAATTGTGTATAGTTGCTACGAGGAGGAGTCAGAGGATGAATAGAGTGTTGTCAATTTTATTTAACACGGAAATGGTTCGGGCGATTCTGGACGGAAGAAAGAGTTGTATGAGAAGAATTTGCAAGGATGGCAATGAGTATACTGTGCCAGATTTGAATTTTTACAATGCGGACAGACGCACTTATGCAGTACATAATTATGCGGATAAAAAACACACAGACAAGTTAAGTATAGCAGAACGTAGTTGTCCGATATGTCCGGGCGATATCCTGTATGTCCGAGAAACATGGAAAAAGGCGCCGAACGGATACTATTACTACGAAGATTGGCAAAGAAATGATATTGCAGATATTACAAAATGGAAACCATCCATTCACATGCCAAAAGAAGCCGCACGCATCTGGCTTAAGGTTACGGATGTCAAAGTGGAACGGTTGCAGGATATAACACCAAAGGGGGCAGAAAGCGAAGGTGTTGGAAACCTTTTCTATGATGATATCGGATACGGTGAAAAAAATTATGGAACAGAAGTAGACACAGAGTACGGGATTACAAAGGAGCAATTTGCTTGGCTGTGGGAATCAACCATCAAGAAATCCGACCTTGACCGGTATGGTTGGAATGCGAATCCGTGGGTGTGGGTTATTGAATTTGAGCGGTGCGAGAAACCGGAAGGAGTGTGAGATATGAGCAAATTTGATTATGGCTGTTTTTACGGAGACGACGATTCACTTGGTTTCAATGCGAGTAAATACAACAAGGAAGAAGCTTTAAAAATTGGTGCGGAAGAATACGGGTGTAACGTAAACGAATTAACGGTAGAAGAAGCCTATATTTATTATGGTTTTGGAACTGATGAAGATGGAGAAACACGTACAGCGTATTGGATTTGCGATGTACCTAAGGGGAATAGCTTTGAAGCATGGATGGTGTATAAAAAATAGGAGGTGTAGCAATGCCTAAAGCAGTATTGGTAATGAATATGCCGGAATCGTGTGATATGTGCGATTTTGCAGACGATACACAGCCACCAAGGTATGGAGAGCGAACGTTGTATTGCAATGCTCCAGGTATTGGAGATGATGTGACAGATTATATTGCGTGCAGACCAGATTGGTGTCCACTCCGGGAACTGCCGGAGAAGATACCGGAACTTAAATCCGGTTATGAAGAAATTAGCAAGAGCATTCACCGAGACGGCTGGAATGCGTGCTTGGATGAGATTTTAGGAGGAAAAGATGACGGTACAACAGTATGAAGAATACAAAGCAAAAATGGACCGACTTGAACCAGTTAAAGTTTTTCTTTTTTGGTGCGGAGAGAGGTATCGTGGAAAAAGTGTATCAAAGCATCACTTTAGAATAAAGACAATCAAACAAAGCTTCTTGTTACATATTCATTCCTATCTTGGTGAGTCATACGATTATGAAATCCCAGAAGATTTACAAGAAAGAATCGTAAAGACCATTGAAGAGTATGTGGACGAGAAAGAAAGGGAACTTGAGCAGATATGAGCAAAAGCAGAGCGAGTAAGCTGAACGGCTACCGGAGTGCGGTAAGCCGGCAGAGAAACGATGTGTATAAGTTCAAGACCAAGAGAGGTAAGAAAAAATAAATCAGAAAGCGGGGTGGTTTCAAATGATTAACGGAGAACTGATCGTTGACAACTTCGCCGGTGGCGGTGGTGCTTCCACCGGTATAGAGTTAGCAACTGGATACAGCGTTGATATTGCGATCAATCACGATCCAGAAGCTATTAAGATGCACAAGGCGAACCATCCGAACACGAAGCATTACTGCGAAAACGTCTGGGCGGTGGATCCGGTAAAAGCCTGCAAAGGTCATCCGGTAGCACTTGCATGGTTTTCACCGGATTGCAAACATTTTAGCAAGGCGAAAGGCGGAAAGCCTAAAGATAAAAATATTCGCGGTCTTGCGTGGGTAGCCTGCAGGTGGGCGGGATTGGTGCGACCGAGAGTGATCATGTTGGAGAATGTGGAAGAATTTAAGACATGGGGACCGCTTGGGCGGCGGCATCATCCAATCAAGGCAAAGCAGGGAAAGACGTTTGAAAAATTTGTTCAGCAGCTCACTGATCTTGGGTATGAGGTGCAATTCCGGGAGCTGATTGCCGCTGATTACGGCGCACCGACCATGCGGAAACGATTTTTTATGATTGCCAGATGTGATGGAAAACCGATTGTCTGGCCGGAGCCAACACACGGACCGGCAGACAGTGAAGCGGTTAAGGAAGGACTTGCCAAACCTTATGTTGGAGCATACACGCAACTTGACTTTTCACTTCCATGTCCGAGTATCTTTGATACATCGGAAGAGATCAAGGAAAAGTACGGAATCAGGGCGGTACGTCCGCTGGCGCCGAAGACAATGGAAAGGATCGCAAGAGGATTAAAAAAGTTCGTCCTCGATAATCCGGAGCCGTTTATTATCCAATGTAATCATGGTGGAGAGCGCAGACCGAACGATATTCGGAAGCCAATGCCGACCATCACTGGAAAGCATGGGTATGGAATTGTGGAGCCGACGTTAGCACCTTATATGGGGACAAATACAACGAATCATCCGGGTGGAAAATGCAAAGATCCGATACATACGATCACCACAGGTAATCAACAATGCCTTATTAGCCCGACGCTTATCCAATACCATTCTGAAACGGCGCAGGGAGAAGTTCGGGGACAGACGATTGAAGATCCTATAATGACGGTGGACGGATCGAACAGATATGGACTGGTCACATCATTTTTGAGTAAGTTCTATAAGTCTGGAATCGGACAGGACGAAAGAGAGCCACTACATACAATCACAACATCAGCCGGACATTTTGGCGAGGTCAGAGCATTTCTGATTAAATACTACGGGCAGGGAACCGGACAGGATATAAAGGCACCGTTGGACACCGTGACGGCGCAGGACAGATTCGGACTGGTAACCATCAATGGCGTAGATTATCAGATTGTGGACATCGGCTTGCGAATGCTTGAGCCACGGGAACTATATGGATGTCAGGGATTCCCGGACGACTACATCATTGACCATGATTATACAGGGAAGACATATCCGCGAAGTGAACAGGTGCGTAGATGTGGCAACGCTGTTTGCCCACCAATCCCTGCGGCATTAGTCAGAGCGAATTTGCCAGAGTTATGCGTGGCAGAGCGGACACCAAATATGAAGATTAAAGCAGAGCAGACCGGACAGCTCCGGTTTGCATGAGATCAAACAGCTATAGTCCCCGCCGGCAGTAATGCGGCGGGGCGGAAAGAGAGGGAAAGATGAAGTATACAGTAGAAACAACGGAAAACGGTGTTAATGAGACGTTGGAATTGAATGGAACAATTTACAAAAAGGAATGGTTAAGAAGAGAAAACGGTCTTCTTGAGTGCTCACAGAAAGATTTTCGGGCGCAGATGGAAGCGGATGGTTACTCGGGAGAACTTGTTGCGAAAGTCGATGGAATATTTGATGGATTTTTAGCAGACGCTGTGGACGAAATGAGAGAGTATCTTGGCTAAACCATGCTGGCGCGGATCATGACTAACGCAGATGGTACACCGAAGATCTGGCAGGGAGAGGAATAAAAATAAAATTGTAGTACATTGACAATTGAATATTGACGGTTGTAGTGATATAATTTTCTCATCATAAAAAGGGGGATGAAATTATGGAAAAACCAAAATGTAGCGATATGGGGAAGGTAATTAGAGAATGGGAAACAGGAGATTCCGAATGCAATGCTTACAGCGAACAATATGAGTGCGGCGCTGTATACAATAATAATTACATGGACATTGTGGGGAATCGGGATCATGATTGCTTCTGGGATTGCCGCCATTGCCAAAAAGGAAGAATTTAAAATGGACAACACTTTACCAACCGTCAAATTCGATGGTTGGTATTTTTTTCGCAAAATTTGAAAGGGGGAATGTACTTGGATGAAAAAGAGATATACGAAATCTGCCAGAGCGTGGACAGCTTCATTGCTGCGGAACTGACAGAATCCATCGTGCGCGGCACCAGTTACGATATGCTGGAAGCTCACTACGGCATTCTCCCGATCAGCAGACGGAGTTTTTACAGGCGGCGCAGGACAGCGCAGAGGTTGATGCGGCAGAGGATGGCGCGGCTGGTGGAGGAGAAGAACGGGCAGTATATGATTGTATGGGGAAGAGAGGGATAACAACCTCTCTTTTATTATGCCTAAAATGGCACAAATTCACCGTGGACCTGTCTTATAATTATGATATGAGGAAAGGATCATGCCATGTATAAAGCACAGAGGAATTACGAAAATGCACAGCGGATGTTATTTGAGGGTGTTGGTCGGTATGACATACCGGAGGTAGAGCCTACACAGTTTGATAATGCGGAGTTTATCGGATTCAATTATGCCAAGAGTGCGAAGAACCCGGAGAGCAAGGCGGTGCACTTCTTCCTGGATGACTACCAGTTTACCAGAGTATGGACAGATCCGGATAGATACATTCCGATGTTGCAGCGGTTCAAGTACGTGCTGACACCGGATTTCAGCCTGTATACGGATTTCCCGAAGTCGTTGCAGATATATAATCATTACCGCAAACACTGGCTGGGCGCGTACTGGCAGATGCATGGAATCAACGTCATTCCTACGATTTGTTGGAGTGACCGGGAATCTTTTGAATGGTGCTTCGATGGAGAACCTACACAAAGTGTTGTTGCAGTATCTTCCGTTGGAACGCAGAACAGCAAGGAAAAGAAACAGTGTTTTCTGGATGGCTATTTTGAGATGATGGAGCGGTTGCAGCCGACGCAAATCATCTTTTATGGCAGAGTACCGGATGAGTGCAAGGGCAATATCCTAAAAATAAATGCCTTTGGGGATAAGTGGGACAGGAAGGAATGAAATGGGCGGCAGAGGAGCGAGTAGTGGAATAAGCGAAAAAGGGAACAAGTATGGAAGCCAATACAAGACGTTACTGGAGCATGAAAATATAAAATTTGTTACTAACATCGGAAAAAATTACGAGCCATTGATGGAAACAATGACGAATGGAAGGGTTTATGTTCAAGTGGGTGGAGAAGATATTGTCCGAATTGTGTTCATGGGCGAGGATAATAAAAGAAATAAGGTAATTGAGAAAGATAAGAAAAATAAACAGTGGCATGTTCATCACGGCTATTTTCACACAGAAGAATCCGAGAGGAATCATGAACCACTTAGCAAAAGTGATGAGACATTTCTTGAAAAAGTAAATCAGATATGGCATAATCGTAGTAGGTAAATATAGTTTAAGTCGGGTAGAACACTCATAATGAGAGGTCCGCGTTTAAATCGTCGGTATTTACCTAAAGCCTTATGGCTCTATGATATGCATGGAGTTGTAAGGCTTTTTTATTTGAGATTATAAATAGAATATGGTACAATCATATAAACAAGAAACAGTAGCTTAAATAAAAGCGGCGTCAACCAACGCATGGTTTCCGAGTGATCGGGGTGTTTCTTGTTAGCAAGCGTAGTATACTCTGGTGATTACGCCTTGATAGAGGAGAGTTCGGTTCGACTCCGAACACTTGCGACAATGAGGATGTACCATAACGGTATGTCCTTTTTTATTGTCCTGAAAGGAGGTGATCGGTTGGCAGCAAGAAAAAATCCATTAGCTGACAAAGCATATGAATTGTATAAGGACGGCATGAAGCTGGTAGATATTGCTGACCAGCTAGGAAAGCCAGAGGGGACAATCCGTAGGTGGAAAAATACATATGACTGGGATAACGAACGTTCGGATTCTAAAGCGAACGAACAAAGCGAACGTTCGGATTCAGTGTCATGGGTAGAGATAGAACATGAGTATGTGACTGATATAAGCAGAAAGCCTTGTACTCTGGAAGAATTGGCAGCAAAACATAACATTACGATCGGAACTGTTGAAAAATATTCAATGGAACACAAATGGAGTGAGAAGAGAAAAAACTATAAGGAAAGTATCAAACAAAAAGCGCTGGAAAAATCCTCCGATGCAGACGCCGACAGGATAGCACGTCTTTTGTCCATTGCAGATAAGGCGGCAGAGAAAGCAGAGCAGGCACTCGGCGAACTGGAGCAGTATGTTGTGCGAGACAAGAAAAAGGTCAAGACGGTTGAATATAAAGATGATACAGCCATCGGGAAGCCTACCAAGGAAATCATAGACGAGACAGAGCATATCAACATTGCAAGCGGTCCTATAGATAGACTGGGGCTATCCCAAGTAACAGGCGCGCTAAAGAACCTTAAGGATATTTATATGATTCCGAACGCATTGGATGCACAGAAACATAGTCAAGAGATGGACAAGCGTAAATTGGAAGTTGATTTACTCAAATTGGAGATGCAGACCAAGGAGAGTGCAGATGATACCCCGGAACAGGATAATTTCTTAGATGCCTTAAATACATCAGCACAGGAAGTGTGGTCGGATGAGTGATTGGAAAAGCATTGATAGTCGCATAGCAAAGTTGAAAGAAAATGTCATGCGAAATGCTGTGCGGATGAAAAGGAAGTACCAGCAGAACGGTTTTGAGTTTCGCCCGTTCTCAACCAAGCAAAAGAAAGTCCTTACCTGGTGGTGCGATACATCCCCAGTAAAGGATATGGACGGCATCATAGCGGACGGAGCGATCCGAAGCGGTAAGACACTCAGCATGTCACTTAGTTTTGCGTTGTGGGCTATGAGTACATTCAACCAGCAAAACCTTGGCATGGCAGGAAAGACGATCGGCTCCTTCCGGCGAAACGTTCTGTTTTGGTTGAAACTGATGCTCAAGAGCCGCGGATATAAGGTGATGGATCATAGATCAGATAACATGGTTGAGATCAGTAAAGGCGATACAGTCAACTTCTTTTATATCTTTGGTGGTAAGGATGAACGGTCGCAGGACTTGATACAGGGTATCACGTTAGCCGGAATGTTCTTTGATGAGGTGGCACTGATGCCGGAATCATTCGTGAACCAGGCAACCGGGCGATGCTCTGTGGATGGTTCCAAGTTCTGGTTTAACTGCAACCCGGACAGCCCTAGCCATTGGTTCAAGGAAAACTGGATAGATAAATCGACCGGGTATCTTGGAAAGAAAAAGGTTGAGGAGATAAGGCAGAAAGCGGCAGAGGAAAATAAGCCGGATGGGTTGAAAGAGATAATCTATCTGCATTTTACGATGGACGATAACCTTTCTCTTTCTGAAAAGGTAAAGGCGCGATACCGGGCAATGTATAGCGGAGTATTCTATGACCGGTTTATCCTTGGGTTGTGGGTCATTGCAGAGGGGCTTGTCTATGGAATGTTCGATAAGGAAAAGAACATCTTCCACGGAGAATATGAGTATAGCCCGCAGTCATCCTATTATCTTTCCATCGACTATGGAACTATGAACCCGTTCGCGGTAGGGCTGATGGAGTTGCAGAATAGCGGCAGGGTGAGGATGCTCCGGGAGGGGCACTATTCCGGCAGAGAAAAGGGCGTAACCATTGACAACGAAGCATATTACAAAATGATACAGGAAATCGCCGGGGACTTCCCGATAACGTCAATCGTTATCGACCCGTCAGCGGCAGCAATGAAAGCCACAATCCGGAAATACGGGGAATTTACCTGCATGGACGGAAATAATGACGTTCTGAACGGAATACAGGAGGTAGCGAAGTATCTGAATCTCGGTATGCTCCAGATCCACGAAAGCTGTGTGGAGACGCAAAAAGAGTTTGGAGCGTATGCCTGGGATGAGAAAGCTGTGGGAGAAGACAGGGTAATCAAGGAGTACGACCACCACATGGACCTTATCAGGTACTTTATTTATACAGTAGCACGAAGATATAACAGGGGACTTATTTAGGAGGAAACAATGGGAATTATGTCAGCTATCAAAGAATGGTGGAGCAGAATGTTCCTGTCAGAAGTAAAAGACCAGTTCAAAGTGACTGGCATTACATCCGGGGATATGCAAAAGGCAATCCAGAACTGGATGTTGATTTATAAGGGCGAACCGGACTGGATAGACCCGGAAGAGGGAATTAAGACAATCAAATTTGCAAAATTCGTCTGTGGAGAAATCGGCAGACTTGCTACGCTTGCGATTGATGTGACGTTTGACGGAGCGAGAAAAGAGTACATGACGCAGTTCTGGGAGAAGTCTGTGCATGACCGCATCCGGGAGTGGACGGAACTTATGTGTGCCTGTGGTACAGTTATTTTAAAGCCGAACGGAACCGGCGTGGATTTGGTAACGCCAGATAGATTTGAGATAACAAGCCTTGATGGAAATCACAACATAACCGGCATTGTGTTCCAGGACAGCTACCGGGAGGGAGACGAGTATTTCACAAAGCTGGAATACCACAGATTTTTTACCGCCAGCGTGAGGATGTCGGATGCGGAAGAGTACACCGAGACAACTTACTACTCCATATCGAACAGAGCGTTCGTATCGAAGAATGCCGGGGAAATAGGGAAGCCGATTGATTTAAGCATGACAATGTGGTCTGGACTGCAGCCGGACGTACATATCACGAAAAAGAACGGCGAGCAGATCAATTCGATGCTGTTCGGGTTGTTCCGGATGCCGTCCTCTAACGATATTGATTTGAGCAGTCCGCTTGGACTATCAGCCTTTGCTGATGCGATCGAGGAATTGAAAGACCTTGACATTGCGTATAGCAGGAATGCAGAGGAAATCGAGGAAAGCCGGAGGATGGTAATAGTGGATGATCGACTTATTGCCAAACCGGCATACAAGGACGAGAAAGGCAATACTGTGAGACCGACGGTTAAGATGCCGAAGTTTTTCAAAGCCCTTGCAGGGGTAGGTGTAAGAGATGAGGAAGTCTATCATGAGGTCAACCCGACATTGAACACGGACACGAGAAAGAGCGGAATCAACCAGCAGTTATCCCTTGTAGGCGTGAAGTGCGGGTTCTCCAATGGGTATTTTGTCATTGATGAAAAGACCGGCATGGTAACCGCCACGCAGGTAGAGTCTGACGACAGGCGCACCATCCAGCTTATTAAAGATGTCCGGGATGCAATGCAGAGCTGCCTTGATGATTTATTCTATGCACAGTCGGTCTTTGCCGATTTATACAACCTTGCGCCAGCCGGAGATTATGAACCACAGTACGACTTCGGCGATATTACTTACAACGAGGAAGAGGACAGAATGAGAAACCTCACGCTTGCCAACTCCGGCTATATCCCGAAATGGCAGTATCTTGTCAGATTTGAGGGATATTCGGAAGAGGAAGCAAAGGCAGCGGTTGAGGAAGCGAGTGGGGCACAGGACAAAGGATTATTCGGGGAGGAGTAGAAATGATACATACACGTTTTGAGAGTTACTGTGAAAAATGCGAAGAATTAGCGCCAGAAGCGATAATAAATGTTTATGAACGTGCGGACAGCTGCAGAACTGTAGATACAACCATTTATTGCAGGCATCGGCATAGATGCGCAGCTATTAAGAAACAAATAGAAAAGGAAGCGACTGAATGAAATATAACAAGACTGTAGGTATGGTAAGCATCCATATTGATACCAAGCGCATAGATGATAATGTGAGACGGGCGCAGGATTTGTTAGATCAACAGGTGCTTAATGATATGGTGCCGTATATGCCATTTCAACAGGGGGCAATGGTAAGCGCAACACAGATTATTGAACCGGGGCTTATTTCGACAAATACGCCATATGCGCATTATCAGTACGAGGGAGAACTTTATTTAACAGAGGATGGGCACTCATGGGCGAATAAAGGGGAAAAGAAGTATCCGACAGGAACACCACTACAGTACCATACCGCTGGAACAGGTGACCATTGGTTTGAACACGCCAAGGAAGAACACGGGGAACAGTGGCTTGATTTGGTAAGGCACGAAGTAGGAAAGGGATAATATGCTGGAACCGGATTATTTCTATGGAAAATCAGACGTACTAATTTCATACGAGCAGGAACTTGAGGACTGGATATTGCAGGATATTGCTATGCGGTTACTTAAAGCGGAAGCTATGGCCGGAACAACCGATATGGAACTGTATAAGCTGCGGCAGTTGGGCTTGCATCAGAACGAAATTGTGAAACGATTATCTGCCCTTACGCAGAAATCAACGGCAGAAATCCGCAGATTATTGCAGGATGCGGTGCTGACATCTTGGGATGATGATAAAAGCACGCTGTCCCGCCTTGGAATAGATGCGGTATCCCCACTTGAAAATCCGGTTGTCATGGAGCTACTAGATGCAGAATTTAAGAAAACACTCGGAGAAGTGAACAATCTGACACGTTCCACCATGATGCAGTCGCAGCGTGATCTCATGAATATGCTCAATGAAGCCGAGATGCGTGTGTCAGCAGGCGTGCAGTCTTACAGTGCGGCAGTGTGTGACATACTGGATCAGTACGGTAAAACAGGGGTTATGGTAGATTATCCAACCGGAACGCGCCGGACATTGGAAGCGGCGGTCAGAATGTGCGTAGTCACGTCTATGAACCAGACGGCGGCGCAGGTAACCAATCATTATATAGCGGAGCATAATGTAGAATATGTGCTCGTATCAGCACACTTGGGCGCGAGGACACAGGGAAAAGGACAACCGTATCTTGCCGGTCATGATAACTGGCAGGGCAGATGCTATAAAATATCTGGGAGCGAACCGGATGCGCCGAATCTGGCGGAAACGACCGGCTATGATATTGTGAACGGGACAGGACACGTCTTAAATCCTCTGGGGCTGCATGGGTATAACTGCCGGCACTCCCATAAGCCCTGGAACAAGTCTTTGCGAAATCCGTATCTGGATGAAAACGGCAATCTTAAGATTGACAGTGAGGAGAACCGGAAGGTATATGAACTGCAACAGCAGCAAAGAGCAATGGAGCGTGCCATCCGGCAGACGAAGCGGCAGTTACTTGCGAAGCAGGCAGAGATTGACGGTGTGGCAGAAACAGACGTGAAAGAAATGTTGCAGCCAGAATATGATAAACTTGCGTATAAGCTCCGGATGCAGAACCGGAAGTACAACCAATTCTGTGCAGACAATGGTTTGAGGACACAGGCTGACAGAATCAAGGTAGCAGGGTTTAAGCGGGAGCAGGCGGCAAAGGCGAATGGCAGGGCAACGGCGTATAGCCATTCGGTAAAAACTCCGATGGAAAAAGCGGACAGTATAGGATATACTAAAAGAACAAAGGAAGAGTTTGAGCAGACCGCGCGGAAGATAAAGGAAGAAATAACGCAGTATTCTGATAGACCATCGAAGTGGAGTGGAAATATAAACGTAAATAGTGAACACGTTGGAAATGGAGCTCTTGGAGCCAAGGAATGGTCTTGCGATATTTCACTTATTGACACAGCGGACGATGGTGTAATATGGCATGAAATGCTTCATTCGTGTTCGGCAAGCTATTATAAGTCAGAGGTATACAATGCAAACGAATATATTGAGGAGGCGACTGTAGAATGGTTGAAACAGCAGATATGCGGTGAGAAGAATATTTTTAATGTGTATGCTTATGGAGATAAAACGATTGTTCTACAAGCGTTGAATGAGTCCTTTAAATTTGGAACAGATATGGAGTTTGCAAAGGAAATATTTAACGTTCCGCTTCCAGAACGGTATCGATGGTTAGAAAATAGGGTTGACGAACGCTTGAGACAATCAGGTGCTTCATTTGAAGATTACAATGATGTCATGGGGTTTGTCGAAAGATTGAAAGGCGGTAGCAATGGCAGATATTAAAGGACTCATAAAAACAATACACGAGTATAACCAAAAATACGCTATTACTGAAAATTCAAGTGAGGCAGATAAATTAATTGCCAGAATTCAAGAAAAAAAGTACACAAAAGAGGAATACTTTGCGACTGAAAAGGAAGTAAAAGATTTTATGAAATCTGATGCCCCGGAAAGCGAAAAGCAAAAGGTTTGTTACAGTGGTTATCCGGAATCGTTATCTATGATCTGTGCTGCAATTAGAGAGGGCAGACTTGATATTTAGGAGAGGGAGCATAACGCTTCTTCTTTTATTTTGGCACAAATTATCTCCGTACATGAGTTATTATAATATTGCCAGACGAGTTATGCTCATTCGTTTTGCACCTCCTTTCATGTACTATAGCAAGGGCGCTTTGAAAGATAGGCGCTTTTTGCATGCCTAAAAATTGGCACAAATCTTTTTATAACCCATGATAAAATATACTTGACAAGTGAAAAGCACCGGACGGAGCGTAGGAATCTGCCCGCTACCCTAGAAAAACTATAGGATGTGATGGCACGTCCTGTTTGGGGCGTGCTTTTTCTTGTATTTTGCCAGCTATGGATAAAATAGCAACTCTATCGTGCCGGGCTGACCGGAGTAAAAACAGTGAAAGAAAGAGGTATTAGAACATGGTAAAAGTTATCACGGAACTTGAAAAACTTGGTTTGGAACTGACAGATGAGATGAAGGAATCCATCAAGAAGAGCATCGGCGAGGAAGTTTATTCCAAAGGCGAACTTGATAAGAAAGTCAAAAAGGCGGAGGAAGAGCGGGATCAGTACAAGGAGCGCGCAGAGACCGCGGAAGAGACGTTGAAGGGATTTGACGGCAAAGACCTTGAGACCATCACAAAAGAGCGTGACAAGTGGAAAGAGAAAGCCGAGACAGCAAAGAAAGATTATGATGCTAAGATTGCCGAACGCGAAAAGAACGATTTGCTGGAAAAGGCATTTGAGAGTGTCAAGTTTTCCTCGGCATCCGCAAAGAAAGCTATCATGAGCGACATCGCCGCTAATGTGTCTGTCAAGGATGGTAAGCTGATTGGATTCAATGACCTTTTAGAAGATGCCAAGAAGAATGATGCGAGCGCATTTGTTGACGAGCAGGCACAGCAGCAGGAACAGAACCAGGCAACATTTACGACTCCGATGGGAGCCGGGGCACAGACCGAGCCAATCACCGGAGATCCGAACAAAATGGACTTTGCCACCTATAAGAAGTGGCGCGAACAGAACCAGTAATTAAGGAGGAATATTTATGCCAAACACAATTTTAACACCGCAGATTATTGCGAATGAAGCGCTGATGGTATTGCAGAGCAACCTTACTATGGCGAATCTCGTACACAGAGATTATTCCAGCGAGTTTGTAAAGGTGGGCGACACCATCACCGTAAGAAAACCGGCTACATTCGTGGCGAAGAATTTCACCGGTCAGACGGTGGCACAGGATATTACAGAGGGATCTACGACGGTCAAGATGGACAGATTCAGAGATATCACAGTTAATGTGGGTGCCAAAGAGATGACTCTTGATATCAAGAATTTTTCCGAGCAGGTAATCACGCCGGCCATGCAGGCTATGGCGCAGCAGATCGACGCCGATCTTCTGGCGGTCGGTATTGCAAAAGCAAAGAAGAAAGCTACTGTGTCCGGCACACCGGTAATCTCGGACATTGCCGGCGTTGGTAAGGCGTTGGATCAGGCAAAGGCACCGCGCACGGACAGACGCTTAATTCTGCCGCCGACGATCCTGTACAAGTACAACACGCTGGATAACTTTGCAAAGCAGTGCTACAAGGGAGATTCTATCGCACTGAAAGAGTCCGAGATCGGCAAGGTGTATACCTGTGAGACTTTTATGTCCCAGAACTGCCCGGAGAACCAGAACGATGCCGCAGGAACCGTTGCATCCTACAAGGTTACCGGAACGAAGGATGCCACAGAGTTTACCGTTTCTGACGGAAAGACAGCGGCGGCTACCATCAAAAAAGGTGATCAGCTTATCGTGAACGGATATCTCTACACTGTGACCGAGGATGTAACGCTTGCATCTGGAGCTGGTACGGTTAAGGTAGATCAGAACATCCCGGAGACCATCGCGACAGCAACAGATGCTTTTATTGTGAACAAGGCACATGCTCTTGGATTCCACCGGAACGGTCTGGCACTTGTGACCCGTAACCTTGAACTGCCGATGGGCAACAAAAATGCATACATTGCATCCGCAGATGGTCTCGGCGTCCGTGTCGTATTCTCTTACGATTCCGAGCACAAGCAGGACATGATTTCCTTTGATATGATCTACGGCATCAAGGAACTCAACGAGAATTTGCTTGTTGATTTCTCATAAGAAAGGGGGATTCCAAGATGGGATATACCACATTTGAGTTTTACGAGAGTAAATACTACGGGGATTCTATCGAGGAATCCCTTTTCCCTAAGTGGGAAAGCCGGGCGAGCGATAAGCTGAATCAGCTGACCTGCGGGCATATCAACGAAGATACCTTGAAAGAATTTGACGAGCGTATCCAGAAGGCTACCTGTGCGCTGGCAGATCTGCTTTACCAGATAGATTTTAAGACCAGCCATGCCAGTGATGAAAAGGGCGGCAATGTCAAGTCGATGTCCTCCGGCGGTCGCTCAATCAGCTTTGGGACCAATGAGACGCTGATTGATAAGGTGCTGAACGACAAGGTGGCGCAGAACCGCTTGTGTTATGACACGGTATGCGAGTATTTGTCCGGCACCGGATTGTTATATGCGGGGGTGTGATGATGCTTTTGAAAAGATTATTCTGCAAACACAAGATGATGCCGTATGGATATGTTGATGTGCATATTGGTGGAAATTATTACCAGCGCAAACATATTTGGAAGTGCGTTAAATGCGGTAAGGAGCGTGGCTTGTAATGGGATTCTTTGATAACAAGACTGTCACACTATTCAACCGCTCATTCAATGCAGAAACCGAGGAAGAAACATATTACCCGACACTGCTCGAGGGTGTAGACCTTGTGGAAACCAAGGGAGCAAATGTCTCCAAGAGCGGCATGGACAGCGCCGATGCAGTCAAACTCTACATAGATTTTGCCAACCTTGGCAAAACGTTAAAGCCGTATCTTCCCCCGAAAGCATGGGATGTGCTGCCGGAAGAGGAAAAGCAGAATTATATCACATTCCATCCTACGGAGGATTTTTTTACCAAGGGAGACCGCACAGATGTGGAACCGCCGGAAGAAAACGCGTATGAGTGGATGCATGAGAACTTCGATGATGTTTATAAGGTCACGACCGTAGACAAGTATGAGGATATCTTGCCGCATTTTGAGGTAGGAGGTGTATAAATGGCAGAACCAGAAAAACTTACTATCCGGGATGCGGAGAACGCAGGAAAAGGACTCCTTGCACTGGTGATGGCATATCCGGATTATCCCCGGGGATTTAAGGCGGACAATTCAACCGTGAAATGGAATTCCATCAACGAGGACAGGTCCATCGGCGTGTTCCCGCTGCAGGGCGCGGTATATCTGAAAAAGTATATCAGCGGCAGCTATGTAGCACAGATGCCGTTTCAGATGATCTATAAATGTTCGCCGACCACTAATAAGGCGAGTATCGACGCGCAGGAAATGCTCAACAGCCTTGTGGCTTGGATGGAAGAGAGCGGAATTGAGTTTAAGGATCCGCACTTGACACTGGAAGCGATCACGAGAACATCTCCGGTGTTTGGCGGCGGCCAGAACGAGAAAGCGGTAACTTATGCTGTGAATATGCAGCTGAAATATTTTTACAAGAAGTAGGAAAGAGAGGATAAGATCATGAAAAAAAGTATTCCAATCATGAATACAAATTTACAGTTCTTTGCACAGGATAGAACAAACATGGTCTCTCTGCTGGATATTGGTCTTTTGGCAGGGAGCACGACCAAGCTGGCAGAGATGGGTGACGGTTACACAGAGATCACAGAGGACTGGGGACCCAGTACAGATTCCAAGCAGTACGTCAATATGAAAAGCGCAAGCAATACCGTGAAAGGGTATGCACTCAGTATGTCTCCGGAGAGAGAGTATCTTTCGGATGATATGCAGAAAACGATCGACGATATGTTCAAGAAGTTCCCGACCGGTAAAGCCTGCGAGACATATTATTACCGTTTCTACAAGACGGATTTGACAGCTGGTGTGGGTGATTGCATCCGCGTTCCGGTTACCGTATGCCCGTCAAGTACCGGTGGAGCGGGCGGCGACACGCTGAAATCGACACTTCAGATCAATGGTAACGGCGATGTGGAGCAGGGAACGATCACGATCAGTAGCGAGGACGGCTCATATTCCTGGGCGGCAAAATAAGGTGTTAATCAAAAATTAGCATAATGGGGTGGGTTCCTTTCAGTCCTGCCCCATTTCTGAAAGGATGGTAATTTTCGTGGAAGAATTGAAATTAAACAGTGGTCTGAAAAAGATTGCGATTAAGGATGAAGATGGAGATCTGGTTACGGTTCTGCGCGTGAATGTGGCAGATGCGGACACGGCAGAACATTTTGCACAGATCATCAATAACCTGCAGGAAATCTCGGAGAATTGCGAGAAGGAAGCGGCGGAATGGAAAAAGGAGCATGATGCACATGCCGATTCGGATGCAGAGGAGAATTTCAAAATCGAGCAGGCACTACAGATCAACCGTATCCGCGTGAAGTATCTGAAACAGATCGCCGAGGAAATTGACAAACTGTTCGGCGAGGGAACGGTTCAGAGCATCTACGGCGATATTACGCCGGATGAAACGGCACTGGTGGAATTTGTCGAGGGTATTATTCCGGTCATGAATAAACTCTTCGGCAAACGTTACGAGATGACCAGAAAACGGTACAACTCCGGCAGAAAAGGGGCGCGGGCATGATAAACGTCATGCTCGATCCGCTGCCTACTGAATGGCGCGGGTACGAGGTCAATACTTCATTTCGGATCGGCATACAGGTATTCCTTGTGCAGTATGACAAAGAACTGAATGAGTACGAAAAGAGTGACGCACTGATCTGGCTGCTGTTCGATGACCGGGAGCATCCGGACGGGGAAGAACTGCAGGAATGTGTCGAGTGGTTTTTGAACGGCTGGTTTCATGATAAGTCGGGTTCTTCGCAGGATAAACGCCGGCTGATTGATTATGATGTCGACCAGTGGCGCATCTATGCAGATTTCCGGCAGATATACGGGATAGACCTCTCCCTGGATGATATGCACTGGTGGATGTTCAACGGTCTGCTCTGGAATATGCCGCATGAACAATCGTCATTTCAGCAGGTCATTGAAATACGCCGGAAGAAAGTTACCGGGAAGATGGGGAACGAGGAAAGAAAAGCTGTGCAGGAAGCGCAGCAGATCTATGCACTGGATCAACCGGAAGTTAAAAAAGAGTATACAGAGAATGAAAAAGGTGCCATCGACGAGTATGACCGGATGATGGCGGAGATCAGAGCCAAGAAAAAGGCAGAAAAGGAACTGGGATTAGGTTAGAAAGTGAGGATTGCATATGGCTGGTGGATATGATGGAGAAATCAGAATACGGACGTTAATTGAAAACGGGAAAGCATCTAGCCAGTTGTTGCAGTTGGAAGCTCGGTTTCAGAAGCTGACAAGTGAAGCGAAGAATCTCGCTGACGGAATGCGTGAGATTGAGCAGAAGAAAATTCCGACAGATGATTATAAAGCTGTGCAGGATCAGATCAGCAAGGCAGAAGCTAAACTGGATGCATTGAACGATCGGATGCAGAAGTTTAAAGAACTTGGAGGAAAGACGAATAGTCAGACGTTTAAGGGCATGCAGTATGATGCGGAACAGTTGGCGAATACCATTAAATATGCGCGCGGAGAATTGCTGGACATGGAATCATCCGGTACGGCTTATGTTGATCCGAAAGGAACAGAAGAGTATCAGAAAAAGGCGGAGAAACTGTGTGAAGTGAACCGTCAGCTTGACGTTACGAAGAAAAAAATGGAGGAGGTTGCTGCCAAGGAAGCAAAGGTAGGCTCCGGTTCAAAGCAGATTGAAAAGGTTGGAAAAGCCGCCAAGAAGTCCGCGGGGCTGATGGCAACATTTCTGTCAAGATTAAAGGGAATTACGCTGTCCTTGTTCATTTTCAACTGGATTACTAAAGGTTTTAATGCTATGGTTGCCGCCTTCAAAGAGGGCATCCAGAACATGGCGAAGTATTCCTCGGACTTTAATTCGCGGATGTCCGAGCTGAAATCTGCCACAGTTACACTCAAAGCATCACTGGGAACGCTGGCGGCGCCGATTGTATCTGCTGTCATTCCGGCGATTGTAACACTCTGCAGCTGGATCACGACGGCGGTCAATAAGATGAATGAACTTGTGGCGGCACTGTCTGGGAAGAGCACATGGACACGGGCGAAGCAACAGCAGGTGGATTATGCGAAGTCTTTGAACAGTACCGCAGGTGCGGCAAAGAAGGCTGCCGGGGCGTTGCAGGGATTTGACGAACTCAATGTGATTAACTCAAACAGTTCTGGCGGCGGTGGCGGTGGAACAGATGCCTCTACGATGTATGAGGAAGTGCCGACAAGCGATACGCTGATTGGTAAATTGCAGCCGTTCCTCGATTATCTTAAGCAGATCAAGGTAGAAGTGATCCGCGGATGGGATGAGACGTGGGCGGCGCTGGATATTGACAGTCAGATCGCAGATATTCGCGGCAGTATCGAATCAATCCGTGGCTCTCTGTCGGATATTTTCGGAAATGCAGATTTGCAGGCGGCGGCAGACAACTTTGTTATGACGCTGGCGTACAGTGTTGGTCAGATTGGCGCATCCGTGGTCAGTATTGGGGCTACGATCGCACAGAATATCATTGGCGGCATCGACCTGTATTTGCAGCAGAATAGCGGCAGAATCACCGAGTACCTTATTCGGATGTTCGATATCGGCGCTGACGTGGCACAGCTTGCGGGCGAAGCGGCGGAAGCATTTGCTTTTGTGTTCCAGGCATTCGGCAATGAGGACGGACAGCAGATTACGGCAAATCTGATTCAGATGTTTTCGGATATATTTGGCACGGTAACGCTTCTGGTGGCGCAGTTCCGAGATGATCTGATGCATTTGTTTGTCGATCCATTCGTGAATAACAGCGACGGCATTAAGACGGCGCTGGAAGGAATTCTTGAAGTTGTGTCGGAGGTAACGACTACAATATCAGAGATTGTAAGACAGACCACAGATGGAATTGTGAAATTATATGATGAACATATATCTCCTTTTATTACCAGCATAAATGAGGGAGTTTCGGAACTGATTGAGAAGTTTTTGGAGTTTTGGAATACCTATATGCAACCCATATTGGAAGAATGGGCGGCTATATTTGAAGATACATATCAGAATCATCTAAAGCCTGTAATAGACAAGGTAATAGAGTGTGTGGGGAAGATTATAGATATACTCAAAATTTTATGGGAAAACTGGATACAGCCACTGATTGCGTGGGTTATTGAAAATATCCTTCCAGTTATAACTCCTATACTGGATTCATTATCCCAATATGTAAAAGGATGTATTGATGGAATTATAGATTTTGTAGATGGTCTATTAAACGCAGTGAGTGATGTATTGGATGTAATCATCAAGCTTCTTAAGGGGGACTGGAAAGGGGCATGGGAAGCTGCCAAGAAAGTCGTAAAAGATGTGGTAAATGGTATTTTAGCCGCAGTGGAATCTATGGCGAACGGAGTAGTTAATGCAGTCAATACAATGATCAGAGCCTTAAATGGGTTGCATTTTGACATTCCGGAATGGGTTCCGGTGCTTGGCGGAAAGACATTCGGTTTTAACATTGGTGAAATATCAGCTGTCCACATCCCCCGCCTTGCTAACGGTGGCATCACAACCGGTAGCACCCTTGCAAACATTGGAGAAGCCGGGCGGGAAGCGGTACTTCCGCTGGAAAACAACCTGTCCTATCTGGAGCCGCTTGCAGAAATGATTGCAAGCAAAATGGAAGGTGTTCAGACGGTGCGGATCGTAGCAGAGGAAAGCGGCATATTCAAAGTTGTACGCGAGGGTGCAAATGATTATTTCCGGAGAACCGGCAGACCGGCATTTGATTTTTAGAGAGAGGAGCGGAGAAAATGGCATACGGTGGATTTTTGATAAAGGTAGGCGATTATACCGTTCCTTTCCGATACATTGAAGCTAAGAAATTCAAGTGCGGCATCAAAGGGCAAGATCTGGATTCTTACCGGGATGCAAACGGCATCTTACATCGAGAGGCCTTACAGAATGTTGCAATTAAAGCTGAGTGGGAAACGCCAAACGATATTGATGAAGTGGCGTTGCGCCCGCTGATGGACAGCATCAAGGCACAGTATTCAAATGCGACAGAGAAAAAAGCGCTTGTCACGGCGTGGATGCCGGAACTTGGCGATTATGTAACGATGGACTGCTATCTGCCGGATATAGAATATACCATTGATTATGCGGATGAGATGACCGTGGAGTATTCTTCTTTTCGACTGGCGTTTGTTGGGTATGGAGGTAGTGTAAATTGATTGATTATGAGTATGCGGATTTGTTCAAACAGAATAGTGTGGATAAGCAGATCACAATTACATCGGATGATGGGCTTGTGAATATCACGAACAATGAACTTCATCAGGAAGAATTTGAACTGACAGAAAGCCTCTGCTCCGAGAGTGAGTTGACGTTCGGTTGCTGTGAAGCCGGAATGATTAAGTTCAAGGTGTCCAATGTATTTTTACCGATGAAAGGAAAGTGGCTGACTGTAAAAATGACGATCGGCGGGAATGCGGCGAATTCGCTTCAAATCGGACGATATAAGGTTTATTCCGATACGCCTACGGCAGACAGAAAATACCGTGATGTGGTGGCTTACGATGCTTTGTACGATGTGGTCAATGCGGATGTGGCGGCGTGGTACAACACGCTTAAGTTTCCGATGACCTTAAAATCTTTCCGGGATGCATTCTTTTCGCATTTCGATGTGGAGCAGGACGATGTGGAACTCGTGAATGACAGCATGACCGTTGAAAAAACGGTGGAAGTCACGGCATCGAAAGAGACAAGCACAGATACGTCAGAGACAAGCACTGTCGGCGAAACGATGAGCGGAAAAGAAGTCTTATCCTGCATTCTCGAAGCAAACGGCTGCATGGGTCACATGGGGCGTGATGGGAAGTTCCATTATGTGTATCTGGAACAGGCGATTGAGGGCTTATACCCGGCAGATGATTTATATCCGGCAGATGATCTTTTTCCGCGGGATCCGAAATCATACGGTATAGGGAAAGGCATCTACGTGTCTGCAAAGTATGAGGACTATACCGTTTGCCCGATAGACAAGCTTCAGATCCGGGAGAAAGAAAACGACATTGGAGTTATCGTTGGCAATGGGAACAATGCATATGTGATCGAGGGGAACTTTTTGCTATATGGCAAGGGAACAGACGAACTGACCAGTATAGCAAATAATGTCCTTGCAAAAATTACTGGCGTTACATATCGACCGTTTACGGCGGATTGCCTGGGAAATCCTTGCTTAGAGGTTGGCGATGCGGTGCGGCTGCAGACCCGGTATAAATTGATTGAATCGTACATCTTAAAGCGCACGCTGAAAGGCATACAGGCAATGAGGGACAGTCTGGAAGCTGACGGGGAAGAGTATCGGACAAGCAAAGTCAACGGCGTGCAGAGAAGTATCCTACAGCTTAAGGGGAAGAGCAATACTCTCGAACGGTCGATTGAGGAAACGAAGTCAACGATTGTTGATGTGGAAAAAGGCTTGCAGTCACAGATTACACAGACAGCATCAGAAATCCGGGCAGAGGTAAAAAATACCACAGATGGGTTATCATCAAGGATTACCCAGAATGCGAGTAGCATTACTGCAGAGGTCAACCGTGCAACGAGCGCCGAGGGCACACTATCCAGTAAGATTACCCAGACGGCAGAGAGCATCACGGCGGAGGTCAACCGTGCAACGGAAAAAGAGGGACAGCTTGCGGCGGCAATACAGGTCAATGCAGATGGGATCACAAGCAAAGTTTCCAGGGATAGCGTTGTGTCGGAAATTAACCAGTCGGCAGAGGGTTTAAAGATTAGAGCTGATTTGTTGGAATTCAGGGGATCTATGGAGATGACCGGCGGGTATGTGCACATTGACGCGACAGAGAGTACGGACAACTTGGTTGAATTGAAACGGAAAGGAACTCTTGTGCAGATGGGAACAGATGGTTTGCGGTCGGCGGCAGATACGCGTGAACTCACGGCAAGTTACTCTGATGTGACGGTGCGCGACACGTCGGCAAACACCATAGCACAAATGCTCTCAAGCGGAAAAGGAATATCGTCCTATGGATGGGAATCTTATTCTGACAAGCGCCTAAAACACGGTATAGAATCTCTTGATCGGGAAAAGAGCGCAGCGCTTATACAGTCTCTGCGTCCGTGCCGATTTATTTATAACTATGACGCCGCGGGACATTACCGGCATGGTCTGATTGCACAGGAGGTACTGACTGCGATTGGAGATGAAGACTGGGCGATTTGCTCCGAGAATCCAGATCCGGATGGCAATACCTATTATGCGCTTGACAAAACGGAACTGATCGCTGATCTGATCGCTGCAGTACAGTTACAGCAAGAGGCACTAGAAGAATTAAAAAAGAAAGTAGGATGAGAAAATGGTCAATGCAAAAATTCGTGAGTTTGAGAATGACATTATCAATTTTATCAATGCAAGTGTTGATATTCCGATTGAGGTTAAGCATCTGGTACTTAAGGATATTTTGCACCAGGTAGAAGCGGAAGCAAACCGGCACGTTATCGCCGAGCGGGAGCAGATGCAGGAAAATCTTAAAAAGGAGAGTGAGGATCATGAATAAAGCATATAAACGTATCAACTGGGAGAATTACCCGAGCGATGCTACGCCTTTGAATGAAGCGAATCTCAACAATCTGGACAGTGCCACAGATACCATTGACGACCGTGTGATTACTCTGGATACCACAAAAGCCACGAAAACAGAGGTGGCAACTCTTGTGTCGGATGTGACCTTTGAGGAGTCGACCGGAATCATCACGATCACAAAAAAGAATGGTTCAAAGGTTACGATCGACACGCAGATGGAGAAAATCGCCGTCAACTTTGACTATGACCCGACCACGGAGCAGATCATGCTTACTCTGATCGATGGCACGAAGCAGTACATAGATTTGTCGGCGCTGATTACGCAGTATGAGTTTTTGGACACTGATACAGTGGCTTTTACCATCGGTACGGACGGCAAGGTATCAGCCGTTGTAAAAGAGGGAAGCATCGAGGAAAAGCACTTGGAGCCAAATTATCTTGCCAAGATTAAGGTGGAAGCGGCAAAGGCAGAAACAAGCCGGGCAGATGCGGCGGCAAGCGCAACCAAGGCGGAAAGCTATGCCGTGGGCGGTACCGGCAGCCGGGAGGGCGAAGACTCTGATAATGCTAAATATTATTACCAGCAGGCAAAGGATGTGTCGGAGGGGTTAAAAGGTGGATTGCAGCCGCATGGCACGGTGGCTTTTGCAGATCTTCCGGCGCTTCCGGATGTCAATGCAGGATGGATGTTTAATATTTCAGACGAATTTACGACCACAGATGATTTTAAAGAGGGATCCGGGAATGTAATTCCTGCCGGTGCAAATATCTACAAGACATCAGACGGCAAGTGGGATGTACTAGCGGGTACTCCGGTGACGGGTGTTAAGGGGGCAAAGGAGACTGTCTACCGCCGTGGGAATGTAAGTCTGTCGGCGGCAAACATTGGGGCAGTAGCCGAGGATGGGGATGCTTCGGACACGACGGTGACTTTTTCGGCGGCGGCGGAGCGCGCCAACATAACCACTGGCGAGAAGTTGTCTGCGCTATTTAGTAAGATTGCAAAGTGGCTGTCTGATCTTAAGCCAGTGGCTTTTTCAGGTAGCTATGATGATTTAAGCAATAAACCGACAATACCGGCGAATACATGGCGCCCGGTGCAGGACAATTTGACATCCAGTTCCACCACAGACAGTTTATCCGCTAATCAAGGAAGACTGCTGGCAAACGGATCGGCTCGCGATAACACAAAGATGCCTGTAACTGGCGGCACATTTACTGGGCCGATTGGATTTGCCAGAGCGGTTGGATTTGCCAACAGTACGTGGAATCCCGTTGGTGATGATTGCTATATGGGAGACTTTAATGCGGCGGGATGCGTAGCATTTAAAAGTATGTCATCTCAATTAACAGGTATCGCCTTGGTTGGAGCCGGAAGCAACATGTACGGTCGGCTTTTGGTACAAAATGATGGCGGTGATATGTACCTTGCCACAAACGGCGCGTTTTATGTTTCCAACGGCAATAACAGTGCCCGAGCGCCGATCTATGCATCCGCTTTTACGCAGTCCTCATCCAGACGCGTCAAGAAAAATATCGAGGATATGACTGATGAGGAAGCCAAGAAGTTATTGCACGTAGAGGTTAAATCGTATGACTACATCAACCCAGATATGCCGGATGGATGTTTCGGTTGCATCGCGGAGGATATGGCAAAAATAATCCCGTCTTGTGTCAATGGAGATGTTGACTGCGCTGACGATGATGCCGCAGCTATTCAGGGCATTGGCATTGATTATTCCAAGCTGGTGCCACATCTCATAAAGATGGTACAGATCCAGCAGGCACAGATTGATGCACAGCAGGAACAGATCGATAAGCTTGCATCACAGCTCTTATAGTTGGCACAAACCTGCATAAGCAGTGTTTTATACTTATTATAAGGAAAGAGAGGAAATGATATGGAATCAATCATCACAGCACTTATTACAGGCGGACTGACGCTGATTGGCACGGTAATGACGGTCAGCAGTGGCCAGAAAAAGACGGACCACAAACTTGAGATGGCGCAGGCGGTTACGGACTGCAAGTTGGACGAGCTTACCAGAGAGGTAAGGATGCACAACAACTTCGCGCAGCGTGTGCCGGTCATCGAGGAGCAGGTAAAAGTTATCAATCACCGCATTGCGGACTTAGAGGAGGGAAAGTAGTATGTTGAAAAATTGTGTACTCAGAGTATCAGTAGACACGCAGAAATGGGCGAAAGCCGCGGGCATCAGAGCGGTAAAGACTATGGCGCAGGCTGCGATTGCCGGAATCGGAGCGGCAGCAGCAATGGGACAGGTGGACTGGAAGTATGTTCTGTCAGCGTCCGCATTGGCTGGCGTGCTGTCCATGTTAATGTCGATCACCGGTATCCCGGAAGTAGAAAGCGAGGAATAGAATATGAGAGATGTTAAGGCATTACATCCAGATTTAGAGGAAAAAATTGCACAGTTGCAGAAAAAATGTGCAGCTGCAGGAATCACTATCGGCATTGGCGAGTGTTTGAGAACGAAAGCAGAGCAGGATGCTTTATACGCACAGGGAAGGACAACGCCGGGAAAGATTGTCACTAAAGCCAAAGGCAATACATACAGTTCTATGCATCAGTGGGGAGTTGCATTTGATTTTTATTTGAAAATGGATGTTGACGGAGATGGCGGTGTTTCTGATGACGCGTTTAATAATTCCACCGAGTTATTTAATAAGGTAGGAAAGATCGGACAGAGTATTGGCCTGGAATGGGGCGGTGCGTGGAAGTCTATGAAAGACCTTCCGCACTTCCAGCTGCCGAATTGGGGTAGCACTCCGGCAAAGTTAAAAAGGTTGTATGGTACACCGGAGAAGTTCATGGCTACTTGGAAAAAGAAAGGGCAGACTGTCACCGAATCCAATAAAATCACCACAACAACAAAAGAAAGTGAGGACTACAACATGAAGACGATCAAAAAGGGTAGCAAGGGCAATGCGGTAAAGGTATGGCAGATCATCATCGGCGCGGCGGCGGACGGCATCTTCGGCAGCGGCACGGAATCGGCAACCAAGACCTGGCAGAGCAAGCACGGGCTGGCGGCGGATGGAATTGTCGGTAAGATGAGCTGGAAAGCGGGACTGGAAGCACTGTAAGAGCATGACCGGCAGGATTTCTCCCGCCGGTTTTACTCTATATAAAATAAGTAGAAACACGTGCTTTTCTATCTGCGCGAAAACTGTTAATGTCCGCAAAATGTCCACAGACATGCGCGCAAGTACCGAAAATAAAGGAAACGCAACCTGACTTTTAATCAGGTTGTCGGGGGTTCGAATCCCCCGTGTCTCACTGAAGAAGATAAGCGGAAAGCAAAAAAACAAAGGCTTCCCGCTTTTTTTGCGTCGTGTTAAGCGTTTTTTTCTTATAGGATGGAATCTGATGGATACCTATAGTGTATGGTGTAGAAGAAATATTGTGCTATAGTTTAGGTAACTATTCTTTTAAATGATGATAAGGATGTGAAACAAATGAAGCAGGAGACAGAGGAATGGCGTGCGGCAGAGAAAAAGCAGTATGAAAAAATGACGGAGACGCCGGTGTCAAAGCTCATTATTATGCTTGGCATACCGACGACAATCAGCATGCTGGTCACAAATATTTATAATATGGCGGACACCTATTTTGTCGGGGAGCTCGGGACAAGTGCTTCGGGAGCGGTCGGCGTAGTGTTTGGATTGATGGCAATTATTCAGGCTTTCGGATTTATGTTTGGGCATGGAGCGGGAAGTATTATCTCCAGAAGGCTCGGCGCGAAGGATGTAGAGAGCGCCACGCGGTTTGCGTCGACCTCGTTTGTGAGCGCGCTGGCTGCCGGAGGATTGATTACGGTATTGGGACTTTTGTTTCTCGAACCGCTGATGCGCTTGTTGGGAAGTACGGACACGATTCTGCCGTATGCAAAGACGTATGCCATCTTCATTCTGATTGCGGCGCCGTTTATGGCGAGCAGCTGCGTGATGAATAATATTCTGCGTTACGAAGGACGGGCAGCGCTTGCGATGGTAGGGTTGATCTCGGGAAGTGTCATCAATATCCTCGGGGACTGGTTTCTGATGACGCGGTGCCATCTTGGGGTGGAGGGAGCAGGAATCTCCACGGCGGTGTCCCAGCTCATCAGTTTTGGAATCCTGTTCTATATGTTTTCAAGCAATAAGACGCAGAGCCGGCTCGCGCTGCGGTATGTTACCAGAGAGCCAAAAGAAGTGCTCATGATCTGTAAGACAGGTCTGCCCAGCCTGATGCGGCAGGGATTGTCGAGTGTGTCCACGATGATGTTAAACGGGCAGGCGGGTGTGTACGGAGATGCGGCGGTGGCTGCCATGTCGATCGTGAACCGGATCTGCATGTTTGTCTTCTCGGTTGGACTTGGAATCGGTCAGGGATTCCAGCCGGTGTCGGCGTTCAATTATGGAGCAAAAAAGTACGGCAGGGTAAGGAAGGGCTTCTATTTCACGATCACAGCGGGAGAAGTCCTGCTCGGCGCGATTGCGGTGCTCGGCATGTTTTTCCCGGCGCAGCTTGTGGCGGTATTTCAGAATGATCCCGAGGTGGTGGCGATCGGAGAGGTTGCGCTCCGCGTCCAGCTTGTGGCGCTGTTCTTCCAGCCGATGACAGTCTGCGCGAATATGATGTTTCAGAGTATCGGGAAAAACGGCAGGGCGACGCTGCTTGCCATGCTGCGGAGTGGACTGTGTTTTATTCCGGTACTGCTTCTGCTCTCAAATACCATGGGACTGACCGGCGTCGAGGTCTCGCAGACGGTCGCCGATATTTTATCCTTCTTCATTTCGCTGCCGTTTGCGCTTCATTTTCTGCGTGAATTGAACCAGAGAGAAAAAGAGCGTCCAAAAATCTGAAAAAAATACAACACTTTCCCGCTGTCATACGTTATCTATAGGAAGGCAGTCAGAGAGGAGGGGGAGCGGTGATTGAAGATCTCTATGAAAAATATCGTGCGGAACTCATCCGATGGTGCAGGCGTATGACACAGAATGAATCCGCCGCGGAGGATCTGGTGCAGGAAGCATTTTACCGCGCACTGCATCATACGCAGGAGCTGGACGGCATGGATCTTGCGCAGGGAAGAGCCTGGCTCTACCGGACGGTCAAAAATCTGTTTGTGGACCGGTTCCGGCGTGAGCGCCGGGAGGCGGTGATGGCAGAACTGCCGGAGGAAGCACGGTACACGGATTATGGAGAATTGGAAAATGCACAGCTCCTTTCCGGGCTGCCGGAAGAAGAGCGCATCCTGTTTACCATGCGTTATATGGAAGGCTACAATTCCAGGGAACTGGGGGAGCTCTTCGGAATACCGCCGGCGACGGTGCGTATGCGGATTGCTTCGGCGAGAAAACATTTGCAAAGAGAGTGGGAGGATTAAAGGATGGAGAAAAAGAAACGTTATCTGTTAAATTGTGAGGTATGTGACGCGAGAAAGATGCACGAGAATCTGTTTGACCCGTACGATGAGGTTGTGATCAATGCGGACGTGCTGCTGGTGAACGAGGATGCCAGAAGGAATCTGAGCCGGTATCCGATCCAGCTGAATGTCGATAATATCGTGGAGGCAGAGGGCGATGTGGACGTGCAGGTGCAGAACGGCTGGATGGAACTGAAATGCGGCCAGATGCCGGCGAGAAAAACAGTGCTGGTGGTCAACGGAGGACTTGCCATTTGGCCGGGCACGGAGGAACTTTTAAAAAATTACCTTGCGATTATCGTCAACGGTTCTGTGCGTTACCCAGAAAGTCTTTCGGCGGGGCTTACCAGAATGAAGGTCAACGGAAAAACAAGTGTGTATCCGGATGATTGTATTATATTGAAGGGAAGCGCTAAGATTGATGCCTATTTTCCGCTGCGGGCAGAAGCGGGGGCACGGTATTATGCGGAGCGCCGCGTGGTTCTCCTGGATGAAAAGCTCGATGTAGCGGCACTCGCCGAAAAGCAGGTACGGTTTGAAACGCAGGAGCTTCTGGTGACGGAGAGCAACGTGGAAGCTGCGGTTCCGCTGGTGGGGGCTGCGACAACGCTTACCGTGGTGCCGGATGGATGTGCCTATGTGGATGAGGTAGACGGCGTGAGTCTGGATGAGCGGCTTCTGCGCAAATATGGAAAGAAGCTTTACATTAACGGCGATCTGAGTCTGGATGCAAACAGCACACCGTATCTCGCACAGATCGAGTACCTGTACGTCAACGGGACGGTACTGCTTCTGCCGGAGCAGAAGGACGCATTTCTGGCGCTGAACGTGGATTACAAGATGATGATCGTCCGGAGCGGACTGCAGATTGCGAACCGCCTGAAAGCGTTCGTGGGACCGGATCTGCTGGATGAGACGCCTCTTGGCATCACGATACAGGATTGTGTGCAGGTCATTCTGGAGGATGATCTGACGGCAGGGCAGATTCAGGAAAAATTGAAGTTTAAAGATTGTATGGAAATCATCTGCAGCGAGGCGCAGAAGCAGGCGGTACAGATGGTCAGCGAAAATGTTGCCAGAATCAATACGGATCCGGAAAAAGGCTCCAAAGAGGAAGAAGACGCATTTGACGGAGTACGGATCAACGCGGAATCTTATGTATTATAGTGAAAAAAGGTTGACAGTCCCGGCATAAAGCTGTATCATACTTAAGTGGATTCGCACTGCAACGCGCTGCAGTGCGAAAATATAAGAAGATACCATATGCGACAGCGCGTATGACGGAAAGGATTAATAGATATGGAAATGGAGATGGAATTTTTGCGGAAGCTGCCGACGCCGCAGGAGTTAAAGGAGCAGCATCCGGTCAGTGCACAGATTGTAGCTACCAAGACGAAGAGGGATGACGAGATCCGGGATATTTTTGAAGGAAAATCGGACAAACTGATACTTGTGATCGGTCCGTGTTCGGCGGATAATGAGGATGCTGTGATCGACTATATTTCGAGACTCCGCACGGTGCAGGAGAAGGTGTCGGACAAGATTTTTATGATTCCGCGCATCTATACTAACAAGCCGCGCACAACCGGAATCGGCTACAAGGGCATGCTGCATCAGCCGGATCCGGAGCGGGAATCGGACATGTTAAAGGGGATCATCGCGATCCGTCACATGCATATGCGGGCGGTGGAAGAGACCGGCTTTACCTGCGCGGACGAGATGCTCTACCCGGAGAATCACCGCTATCTTTCGGATCTGCTGTCGTATGCGGCGATTGGAGCACGTTCGGTAGAGAACCAGCAGCACAGACTGACGGCAAGCGGCGTGGGAATTCCGGCAGGAATGAAGAATCCGACCAGCGGAGATATTTCCGTTATGATGAACTCGATCATTGCGGCACAGCACGGACATACATTTTTATATCGCGGCTGGGAGGTCAAGACGACCGGCAATCCGTATGCACATGCCATTTTGCGCGGATATGTGGACAAGTTTGGCAGAAATATTCCGAATTATCATTATGAGGATCTGCAGAATCTGCTGGAGCATTATGAAGAGGCGAAGGAAGCCGGACACGAGCTGGCACACCCGGCGGTCATCATAGACACGAACCACTCCAATTCCAGCAAGCAGTTTATGGAGCAGATCCGCATCAGCAAGGATGTCCTGCACAGCTGTAAGATGTCGGGAGAGATAAGAAAACTGGTGAAGGGACTGATGATCGAGAGTTATATCGAGGACGGTGCGCAGAAGGTCGGTGACGGCTGTTATGGAAAGTCGATCACGGATCCGTGTCTGGGCTGGGAGAAGACCGAGAAGCTGATCTATGAACTGGCGGAACTGTGGTAAAGGAGAGGGAATGTACCGGATATTGATCGTGGAGGACGATGAGATCATTGCGCGAAGCTTAAAAAAGCATCTGGAAAGCTGGGATTATGATGTGGTCTGCGTGGAGGATTTTTCTGATGTCATGAAGGAGTTCGTGGGGGCGGCGCCCCAGCTGGTGCTGATGGACATCAAGCTTCCCTTTTACAACGGGTACCACTGGTGCAGCAGGATCAGAGAGGTGTCGAAGGTTCCGGTGCTCTTCGTGTCGTCGGCGTCGGACAATATGAATATCGTCATGGCAGTCAATATGGGCGGTGATGATTTCATTGCCAAGCCGTTTGATCTGGATGTGCTGACCGCGAAGATCCAGGCGCTTTTGCGCCGCACCTATGATTTTGCTGGGCAGAATACGGTGCTGGAGCATAGAGGCGCACTCTTAAATCTGGGCGATGCGACACTCATCTGCGGGGAGACGCGGGTGGACTTAACGAAGAACGAACTTAAGATACTGCAGGTGTTAATGGAGAACAAGGAGAAGATCGTGTCCCGCGATACGTTGATGACGAAGCTGTGGGAAAGCGACAGTTTTGTGGATGAGAATACCCTTTCCGTCAACGTGGGAAGGCTGCGGAAAAAGCTGGATGCAGCAGGACTTCCGGATTTTATTTTGACGAAGAAAGGAATCGGGTATCATATCGGGTAGGAGATTTTGATGAAGCAGAAAATAGGAAGATCCTACATAAAATGCCGTCTGAAATGGATTGCCGCAGTGACTGGCTGCGGGATCGTGATGACGGCAGTCTTATTTTTAAATGAAGTGCCTGCCGGGGAGATTGCCTACGGCATGCTGTTGTGTCTGGGAATCCTGCTGCTTGCAGTGACGATGGATAGGATAAGTTACGGCAGACGGCACAGGGAACTGCTGGCATTGCGGCAGTCAATAACGGTATCGCTTGATAATCTTCCGGAACCCGGCGAAATCCTGGAGGAGGATTATCAACAGCTGCTTGGGCTTTTGGCGGAGGAGAAAATGCGTATCTGGAATATGGCAGTCAGCGAAAAGCGCGATCTGATGGAATACTATACCATGTGGGTGCACCAGATCAAGACGCCGATTGCGGCGCTAAAGCTTTTAATCGAGGAGGAAGCGGATATTCCCGGTGCAGAGGAGCCTTTGGGAGCGGACAGGGAAAGGCTGCAGCGGCAGAGGGAGAAGCGCAGGGATGAAGAACTACAGCAGCTGTTTGCGATTGAGCAGTATGTGAACATGGCGCTTTCGTATATGCGTCTCGGATCGGAGACCACGGACTTTGTGCTGCGGCAGACAGATCTCGACGAAGTGATCCGGATGGCGGTGCGCCGCTATGCGAGACATTTCATCAGCAAGAAGATCGTACTGCACTACGAGGAGACGGGGGCACGGGTGCTCACCGATGAAAAATGGCTCGGCTTTGTCATCGAACAGCTGTTGTCGAATGCGCTCAAGTACACGCATGAGGGGAGCATTACGATTGGGATGGAGGAGGGACGCCTTACCATTACCGATACGGGGATCGGAATACGCGCGGAGGATCTGCCGAGAGTCTGCGAAAAAGGCTATACCGGATATAACGGTCATGCCAACCAGAAATCGACGGGGATCGGGCTTTTTCTTTGCAGCACTGTTTTGAAAAAACTGGGGCACAGCTTTACGATCACATCGCAGGAAGGAACGGGAACCCGGGTGACGATCGGCTTTCCGGAAGAGTCATAGAAGAATCTTACAAAAACGTAAGAAACAGCAGAGAAATGTAATCCAAAGAAATGGCTTGCATTTCTCTGTTTTGTTATACTGGGTACAGTCAAGGAAAGGAGAGAGACACATGGCTATTCTGGAAGTTCGTAATCTGAAAAAAATATATACAACAAGGTTTGGGGGAAATCAGGTGCAGGCGCTTGCAGATCTGAATTTTTCCGTGGAAAAAGGGGAGTATGTCGCAATTATGGGAGAGTCCGGTTCAGGAAAGACGACACTGCTCAACATACTGGCGGCGTTAGACAAACCGACCGCGGGGGAAGTGCTGTTGAATAATAAGAACATTGTGACACTCGGCGAGAGGGAGATTTCCAAATTCAGAAGGGAGAACCTGGGCTTTGTTTTTCAAGATTTTAATTTGCTGGATCATTTTTCATTAAAAGATAACATTCTTCTGCCGCTTGTCCTGGCAGATGCGCCGGTGCAGGAGATGGAGGAGAGGCTTTGGCCGATTGCCGAAAAGCTCGGGATCGACGCGCTGCTGGAGAAGTATCCGTATGAGGTTTCCGGCGGACAGAAGCAGAGGGCGGCGGTTGCCCGCGCGCTGATTACCCGTCCGCAGCTGATTCTGGCAGATGAACCGACGGGGGCGCTGGATTCCAGGGCGACCGACGGACTGTTAAAGCTGTTTGGCACGATCAACGGGGAAGGACAGACGATTCTTATGGTGACACATTCCACGAAAGCGGCGAGCCATGCCAACCGGATCCTTTTTATCAAGGACGGCGAAGTATTTCATCAGCTGTACCGCGGAAATATGACGAATGAGGAACTGTATGTGCGGATTTCGGATACGCTGACGGTTCTTACCACCGGCGGAGAGGGAGGCTATCATGTGTAAGTTATATGTGAAACTGGCAGCAGTCAATATCCGCAATAACAGACAGCTTTATCTGCCGTACCTTCTGGCGGGGGTGTTCTCGGCAGCGATGTTCTATCTGGTAATGTCCATTCAGGATAACCCGGGGCTGGAGCAGATGAGGGGCGGCACCAATGTGGCGGTAACGCTGCTGCTCGGAGTGATCATTGTGGGTCTGTTTGCGGCGATTTTCCTGTTTTATACCAACAGCTTCATCATGAAGCGGCGCAAGCGGGAATTGAGTGTATACAATATACTCGGGATGGAGAAGAAGCATATCGCCAGGGTGCTTTTTCTGGAAATGCTGTTTACGGCGGCGGTTACGATCGGCGGCGGGCTGGTGTTTGGCATTGCATTCGGCAAACTGATGACGATGCTTTTGTACCGCATGACCGGATTTAACCAGAGCGTTCCGTTTACCATTTCACTGACGGGATGCCACCACACGCTGGTGCTTTTCGGCTGCATATACGCGGTCACGCTTTTCTATAATTTTATGCAGATAAAGCTTTCCAATCCCATGGAACTGTTGCACAGTGCCAATGCGGGAGAGCGGGAGCCGAAGACGAAAGTGCTGCTGGCGGTGATCGGGGCGGCGGCACTCGGCGGCGGCTATTATCTGGCGCTTACGGTGGCGGACGCAGTCTCTGCCATTACCATGTTTTTTGTGGCGGTACTGCTTGTGATTCTGGGAACGTATTGTCTGTTTACTGCGGGCAGTATCGCCGTACTCAAACTGCTTCGGAAAAATAAAAACTATTATTACAAATCAAGACATTTTACGACGGTTTCCGGTATGATCTACCGGATGAAACAGAACGCGGTGGGACTTGCCAATATCTGTATTTTATCGACGATGGTTCTGGTGACGGTTTCTACCACCCTGTGTATGTATCTGGGAGTGGAAGACGCCCTAAAGCGGCGTTTTGCACATGAGGTGTCTGTGGTGTCCTACTATAATGCAATGCCGGAACATCCGGAGGAGGTGGATGCACTGGCAGAAGCATCCTTAAAGGATTCCGGACGGGTGCTGACGGGGCACAGCGCCATGTTGAACATGTCTCTGACAGCGGTGCGCACGGACGATGGATTTTCTGTGACCGGCATCGGTGCAGGTACAGATTACAGCATTAGTGATGTGGTACTGCTCACGATTCTGCCAAAATCCGATTGGGAGAATTACACCGGCGAGACGGTCGGGGAACTTGGCAGCGGAGAGATTGCAATGGCAGCATCCTCTGCCTATGAAAAAGGGACGCTGACGCTTGACAACGAGACATATCAGGTAAAACAGATCTGCGCATATCCTGAGACGGATCACGATTATCTGGATGACATGGCAGACGACAGTGTATTTATGATTGTGCCGGATAGGGAGGCGCTGGGGCAGATTTTTACAGAGTTGAAACAGAACTGGGACGAGGAGCGTGTAAGACTGCAGATCAAATACAATATGGCGTTTGACATAGATGGAACGGCAGAAGAAAAAGTGGCAGCGGAAAATACGCTTCACTCGGCGATCTCGTCATACAATGACGGGCATCCGTCGGATGATGCAAAGGACTCTTATTCTAGAACGTATGTCGAGTGCCGGGCACAGAACCGGGATGAATACTACAGCTTAAACGGCGGTCTGCTTTTTATCGGTCTGTTTCTGGGTGCGATGTTCCTCATGGTGACGGTGCTGATCATTTTTTACAAGCAGATCTCGGAAGGCTACGAGGACAAGGAACGGTATGCCATCATGGAGAAGGTAGGCATGAGCAATGCCGAGGTAAAGCGGAGTATCCGCACACAGATCCTTACGGTATTTTTCCTGCCGATCGGGGCAGCAGTGCTTCATGTTGTCATGGCGTTCCCGATGATCAAATGGATTCTGGCGGCGTTCAGCCTCAACAATACCGCGCTGTTTGCCCTGTGCGTGGCGGCTACGGCATTGGTGTTCCTGCTGATTTATCTGCTGGTGTTTGCACTGACTTCCCGCAGCTATTATAAGATTGTGGGGAATCAGGTATAGGGAAAATGGTTCCCACCATAAAATCCAAAAATTCTTCCAGTGTCATTTTAGGGTTCTGCAGCCAGCGAATGACACTGGCGAGAAGGCCGGACAGGTAAAAATCGGCAAGAAGTGCCATCTCGTAATCGTCATGTCCCTCCGAGGGAACAAAATAACGGTTTAAGAGGGGCCATACCACTTCTTTCAGGCGGGTCGCAAAATGCGGGTCGCCATGATCGCTTAAGAGTACAGCAGCATAGGTTTCATATGTCTGCATCAGATCTAAAAGAATTCCCATCTGACCGGAAAGGTCAAAGGTATCATTTTTTTCCAGAGAATCATTCAGAACATCTGTAATTTTCCCGAGGATTTCTTCCTCAATCTGATGAAGAAGATCATATACATCATTATAGTAGAGATAAAAGGTGCCGCGGTTGTAACCGGCAAGCTCGGTAATCTCCTTGATGGAGATTTTTTCTATCGGTTTTTGCGCGTAGAGAGACCAGAAAGCGATCCGCAGATTATTTTTGGTCTGTTCTGTGATATGGGGCTGCTTTTTCATGAAAACCTCCCGGTATAAGATTTGTGTTCATTTTGTCTTCACGTAAATTATAGCACGACAACGTGTTGTCTTCAATTTTTTAACACGTGCGGAGAATCTGTTGATTGATGAAAGGCAGCGCGGGGAGTACATTAGGCATAGAAAATGGAATCTGCATAGAGATAAAAAACAGAGTCTGGGAAGAAAGGCGGCCTTTTATGGCATATATCGAATTTAATAATGTAACGAAGGAATATAAGACAGGTGAGACTTCGATCAAAGCGCTGGATGGAGCCTCATTTTCTGTGGAGAAGGGCGAACTGGCAGTGATTCTCGGTTCCTCCGGTGCAGGGAAGACGACGGCGCTCAATATTTTAGGCGGAATGGATGTGCCGACTGCGGGCGAGATCAAGGTGGATGGCAGAGATATTGCAAAGTATAACAAAAAGCAGCTCGTCGGATACCGGCGTACCGATATCGGGTTTGTATTCCAGTTCTACAATCTGGTGCCGAATCTCACAGCGATAGAGAATGTGGAACTTGCGGCGCAGGTGTGCAGAAATTCGCTCGATGCCGGGGAGATGCTCACAAAAGTGGGACTGGCGGACCGCAAAAATAACTTTCCGGCGCAGCTTTCCGGAGGAGAACAGCAGCGGGTGTCTATCGCGCGTGCGATCGCCAAGAATCCGAAACTCCTGCTCTGCGATGAGCCGACGGGTGGTGCTTAGTTAGTACAAGTGAGTTTATAAAAAAATGATGTCCATGCTTCCGTCCTCATAGATGCGTACGCGGTCGACAAAGGACTTCCAGAAGACGTTCTTTTCCTGATCCGAAAACGTACGATAAACGGATTCCCAATCTTCGTTCAGAAGCTTCTTCACGGTGCTGACATCACGTACGGGCGGTGCGGGGCAGCGTTGCAATTCTTCAAGCTGATTTTTGAAGCTTTCATATTCGATTCTGTAGGATTCCTTGTCGATCAAGTCATCCATAAAAAGATCATATAGCTTTTTCATTTTGCGCTCGATCTTTGCAATCTCGCCAGCCGGATTCTTGTTGATGGTTCCGGCGGTGGCAACACCGAAATCTGTGATATAGTCGGACAGCGCTGGGCGGATGTGGTTGAGCATGTATTCTTCGACGTACTCTTCACGATAGGTTTTTGACCGGTCACACAGTTTTGATTCCGTGTGATAGCCGCAGCGGTACGACTTGCGGCACACCTGTGTGCCGTTTGCGAGTTTATAATAGGTCGACGCGCCGACAAAGTAGTGATCGCAGGACGAGCACACCAAAAGACCAGAAAAGATAAACTGCCGCGGCGAGCGTTTCTTCCGGATGTTTTTGTCTGCAAGCTTCTGGATGCGGTCAAAGCGTTCGGCGCTGATCGTTTTGGGGCAGAAATCAGGATCATTGCGATACTGACCTTTAAAAAGTGGGTTCTTGAGGTATCGGACAACGGTATCATAGCAGACGCGAATGCCGTACTTGTCCTGTAAAAAAAGCTGCGTGTCACGTTTACTGCATGTCGCTTCAAAGTGGTCAAACATGTCAAGAGCAAAGCAGTTCCATTCTGGATCAATGATGATGTGCTTCTCTTCGTCCAGTCTAAGCCCGCGGGGGAGACTGCCGGACACATAGGTTTTGTTCTGTAGCTTGTACGCGAAAACGTCCTTGATTCGGTCAGAATCGCGGTCACATTCATCCTGTGCCACGGACAAGCGGATGTTGATGTGCAGACGCCCGTTCGTGGTGGTGGTGTCGTAATTTTCCGTGACGGCTTTCCACTGCACGCCGTTCGCTTCGAGTATCTCTTGGATCTTGTGATAGTCGCCAATGTTTCGGAACCAGCGGTCAAGTTTCGTGAATATGATAAGATCAAAGTCATGAGCCTTGACGCCATCAAGAAGCCGGACAAATTCTTTCCGCTTATTAAACTTTTTCCGGGCGGTCAATGCTTCGTCCACGAATGTGTCGACGAGGATTAGACGATTTGTTTTGATGAAGTCGTCAAGAATTAGGTCTTGCGCTTCGAGCGTGTCGCCGTGAAGCACTTGGTCGTCGTGGCTGCATCGAATGTACTTGACCACACGAAGCCCAAAAAGGGCGGGATTCGGGGTAAAAAAAGACATATAAAAACCCTTCTTTCTTATAGCGAAAGAAAGCCAGATATGATAGAATGTAAAAGGACATTATATCATCGTGGGCGGTCTTCCGCGGTATATTTTGTTCATTTCACACATGGGGGCAAGCCGTTGGTCGCGGCTTGCCTTTTTATTTTGTATACGGAGCCTGCATCTGCGCATAATAAAACAGGAGGAAGGCTCTATGGAAATCCTGACGTGGCAGGCACGAACAGACAGACACTTGACTTTGAAGCAGCTGGAAACCCTGACAGGAATCAGCAAGTCAACGCTGAACACGATTGAAAACGGCATCACATCGCCAACACTGCGCCAGCTTGAAGCGATAGCAGCTGCACTTGATGTCAAGATCACTGATCTGTTTGACTCTGAATATAAATGATAAACTGTGCGCCGACAATGCTTCTGACGCTTATTTCCTGATATATGGAAATAACTGGAAGCGGTCTTTTATTCCAATAATTTCCATGATACAATCCCGACAAGAGAAGGGAGGGAAGCCGATGATCCGAAAGAGAATCAACACGCTTCTGAATAAGTTGTCGGATGCACAGCTGAAGCGCATATATAAATACATAAAGTATGTATACATACACGGATAAAGTAAAAGGAAGTAGGGCTGGTCAGGTCACTGCTTCCTTTTTGTCATTCCGGCTGATCCCAACCGGCTTTCTTGACTAGCTGCTTCATATATTCTTTGATTCGTTCACGGCTTCCAGCTGGTAAAGACACATACATTTCAACAAGTGCCTTGTCAAAATCGTTCAAATCATACTGCGCGCACAATTCATCAACGATTGTCTGCGGAAGATTGTCGAACATTTCTCCATCGCCGTACATCAAGAAATCATAGTTCACATTGTATTCGCGACAGATTGACTTCGCCATCTGATCGCTTAATGCAACACGATCCTTTTCTATTTTAGAAATAGAAGATTTTTGAACACCTAACTTTTCCCCAAATTTTTCAAGCGTCAAGTCTAGTGTCTTACGAATCTGATTAACACGTTCGCCTTGTGTCATATTTATTCCGCCTTTCTTGATAGTTTTTCTGATTGTAGAATAGCACGCCAGAAAGCAAAGGTCAATAAAAAGTTGAATAAAGACACAAATAACAGTTGACAGAGTATCTTTAAGATGCTACTATGTGTCTGTAAGATACAAAAGCAAGCAGGAAAGAACGGATCACAGAAGGGAGCGAAACGGCATGGAATTTTCATCAGAAGATAAACTGCATATCAGATCACAGGAACAGAGTTTCAGCACAAGCCGATCATTTTACTTCGCCGGAAAGAACGAAGGAGACGGCGGAACATTAAAAATAAGTATTGAAGCAAAGGGATTGACCACACCGGACATGACAAGAAAGTTGGATGAACTGGCAACAGAAGCGCAGCAGAGGGCGAAAGAAATTGTCGAGGGGCAGAAAGCCCCGCAACAATTATTTGAACCGGAAGAAAGCAGAGAGAAAGCGATGGTTGATGAATGGATCAAACAGTTTGGTCGGAACTGCGATGATCTTCGATCTGCTGGTGGTAGTCTTTCAAAATCTGAACAGTAGTGAAAGCAGAAATCTTCGCGATAAATTCAAGATGCTTCGATAAGGAATCGAATTCAGGAAACTTGTCGCGGAGGTCTTCGGAAGACTTCAAAGCATTTTCGACAGCATTAAGATACAGCTTGTCAAAGTCAATATTCATATTTCTTCACTTCCTTCCCTTTTTTGAAATGGTGGTACATCTCAATTATAAGGAACGAAGAAAAAAAGAACAACATAAACACAGGAAAGAAAGGAGAAAAAGCATGGGAAAGACGAAAGCAAAATGCGTAAGCGTAAAGCTGGAAGTCGAATGTGTCGGAATCGTCACAGGGGACATGACAAAAAGACTGGATGAACTGTCTGAAGAGACACGGCGCAAAGCGAAAGAAATCATCGAAGGAAAAGCACAGGACGGAGATGAAGATGCCGCAATAGTTAAAGAATGGCTTGACGGCAGCAGCCCGGAACGGGAAATAAGACTGCAGGAAAAGGTTTACGCAATACTTAAGAACAGCAAGCTGACGCTGGAAGAGATTGAGATTGCGGAGAGAGTGATGAATCTGGCGGCAGAAAAGATAAAAGAAGAAGAGCGACAGAAAGAAGCCGAAGCAGACGCACGGGTTGATGAATGGCGGGATTGGTATGAACGGCACTGCGAAAACCTTAGATTTGAAGAAAAGGAACCGCCGAAAACAAGCAAAGTAAGACGGGTATGGTTTTGATTGCTCAATTACAAAAAACCATCACGAAGGGAGGAAATAACATGGCAAAAGCAGCAGTTAGCGAGGAAAGAAAGAATCTGAACGGAAAGACAGAAGACGTCAGCGAAATGCTTACGCTGTTAGGGCAGCTGACACAGGAAGAGAAGAGAGAGATCAAGGGAATCATGATCGGGATTCAGATGTCGAAGCAGTTCGGAAAGACAGCCTAAAGGGCGTAGGATGTCCCCGGCGGTAAAGCCGGGGAGTATGTGAAAGGAAGTACAACATGGAAACGAAAATAGAGTACAACAAGATTATTCAGGGCGACTGTCTGGAATACATGCGGCAGCTGCCAGACAAAAGCATTGACCTGATCGTTACAGATCCACCATATGGGAAGAAAGCTGACAAGGGGACAAACGGCTTCGGACAGGCGAGGAACAGAAGATATACGGGAGGATGGGACAATAAAAGACCTGAAAAAGAAGTCTTCGATGAAATGCGCCGCATATCAAAAAACATGGTTATCTTTGGAGCAAACTATTTCGCGGACATGCTGCCTTCATCGAATTGCTGGATATTCTGGGACAAGAAGGGAGAAGTGAAATTCCAGAATCCTTTTGCAGACGGAGAATTGATCTATACGACATTCAAAAAGCCGGTAAAAAGAATAGTATTCAGGCAGCAAGGCTTCATAACTGACAGCAATGATGAACGGTATCATCCGACGCAGAAACCATCTGAACTGGTTGCACAGCTGATAGAGATGTTCTCGGATGAGGGAGGGATAATATTTGATCCGTTTATCGGAAGTGGAACTACAGCAATCGCGGCAATAAGGACAGGAAGAAAGTACATAGGCTGCGAAATCAACGAGGAATTTTGTCAGATATGTGAAGAAAGAATAAAGAAGGAGAAAGAAGAAAGTGAAAAGACCAGAGAAAACGTGTGACAGCTGCAAGAACGCGTGTTGGGATTCAGTGCCATATGGAAGCACATCAGCAAGCATGTTCGGAGGATGCAACAAAGAAGATGAAATGACGGAAGAAGAAGCGGAAAGATTCGGGGAGGAAGAAGACTGCCCGTTTTGGGAAAACAAGTACAAAGAAGAGTATGAATAAGAAAGGGGACGAGCACATGGATAAACCGGATGAAAGAAAAGTGTTTGAAGCGATCGCGATGATCCTGTCGAACAGAAATGACGGCATCAAGGTGCGGCTGTTGGAAATAAAAAAGAAGACAGCGAAGGCATCTTGAGAGGAAAAAGAAAAGCCTTCGGACAAGCTTGGCGGCTTCCGAAGGCGATCCCGGCAATGACTTTTTCAAGTCTGCACATCTAACATAAAAGATTATACACCAGACTTCGGGAAAAGTCAATAAAACCGGGCTTTTAGATGGTTTCACGTCCTTGTAATAGATAGTAACAAATCAGAGGAAACTACAGCGGGATGGTACAAGAAGGATGGGAAAGAAGAAGTCTGTATACATAGATTATGACTACGAAGCAACCTACCAGAAAGCATTGATCGACCTAAAAGAAGAAAACATGGTACGGATGCTAAAGGAAGGAAAAGTCAGATCACTATACGCGACCAAGGAAATAAGGGCGGGCGATCAGCTGGACATAGAAATCTATCCGGAGTTCGCAAAAGGGCGACGGGAACAAATACCAGATGAAGTAAAGCTGGAAAAGCAAAGACGGGCACAGCGGAACCTAAATGAAAAGAACAGCAGGAAGGAATGCGAACGGACGATCAATGCGAACTTCACAGACAATGACATCTGGGGGACGCTGACATATACGGACAAGAACATGCCAACAAGCATGAAAGAAGCGCAGCACGATATGACGCTGTACATAGGGCGGCTGAATTACGAGAGAAAAAAGAAGGGGCTTGCGAAGCTGCGGTACGTGTATGTGACAGAGTGTTCGGAAAAAGGGCGATGGCATCATCATTTTGTCTGCGACGGAGACATGGGACTTGAAGCGGTAGAGGAGAAGTGGAAGAAGGGGCGCAGGAATCAGGTGCGCCGCTTACAAAAAGATGAAAACGGGCTGTCCGGAATGGCGAACTACATAACAAAGCAGAAGCATCCGGAAACGAACGGCAAGGAGCCGCCGGGGAAGTATCAGAAAGCGTGGAAAGCAAGCAAAGGGTTGAAAAAGCCGGAAGTGAAGAAAAATCACTATAAGTTCAAGCAAAAGGACGTTGACGAAGTAGTGACTGGACGCTGTGATCTGGAAGACAAGCTGACGAAGTGGTACGGCGCAGCAGGATATAAGCTGGCATCGTATGAGATCAGGTATAACGGCATGAATGGAAGGTTTTACATATCAGCAAGAATGAACAAACGGACAGAGAAAGGAGAAAAACGAAAGCGTGGAAAGACGGATGCGGGAAAGCACAAGAAAAAAGAAAGCAGAACAGGGTAGCGGATGACGCGCGGGATGCAAGAGACAAAAGATAAAAGGAAGGAGTGAAAAGGTAAATGAAAGTCTATGAGTTAATGGAAAAGCTGGCGAGGATTCCGTCGGGGTATGAAGTCAACATCGGAATGAACATAGCAAAAGAAGACTTGAAAGGAAATGACATGGTGTACATACAGCAGGGAGCAGAAAGCGTGAATGCTTCGGAAGAAGAAGTGGTCTTGATAAGATAAGGAGAAAGAGATGGAGAACAAAGACAGGTTGCGCTTGACAGAAGCGATTACGGCTGCGGAAATATACGCCGTGAAAGTAATCGAAGAAGAATTAAAGCGAAAAGGAATCGGAAAGCGTGAAGGGCAAATCGTAATCATGCGAGTGGCGGAAGTGCTGACGGCACACAAAGAAGAGGTGCGCGACATGTACAAAAAGTCGGAGAAGCTTCTGGGCGAATGGATCATCGAGATGTCAGGAATCAATGACATGAAAGCGTTTGAGGAAATGAACCAGCTTGGGATCACTGGCGATGTGCTGCACGACATGAAGACGCTTGGAGTGATCCAGAAAGGCGGAAGAAGATGAACGTGAAGTATGCAAAGCGTTCGGAAGACACCGAACAGATCAATGTTATCAGCTGGGCGGAATGCAACACGCAGGACTATCCGGAATTGAAATGGCTGCATCATATCCCAAACGGCGGCAGCAGAAACAAAGGCGAAGCGATAAAGCTGAAACAGATGGGCGTGAAGTCCGGAGTGTCCGACTTATGTCTGCCGTACCCGAAAGGGATGTATTGCGGATTGTATATCGAAATGAAGTATGACCACGGCAGACACCAGCCGTCACAGAAAGAGTTTTTGAAAGATATGGCAGCAGCGGGACATTATGTCGCGACATGCTACACGGCGCAGGATGCCATCGAAGTGATCCGGAAATATTGCGGCTTGGGAAAAGCAAGCACGGAAGGACTGACGGAGCAGAATAACAGCATATGGAAAGACGGCAAAGTGACGCCGCTGAAGGCGTAGGAAGGAGACAATGGGCGAGAGCGGGGCAGCAGTTAGACGTTTTTATGACACATACCGCCCGATAGCGAGAAAGTACGGCTTGAAGATGTCAAGTTATACATCACTATATGACGACGGTTGGATACGGATATTCCGGGGCGAAGGTGCATATAAGCGGCAGATCATCAAAGTTGAGGAAAAAAGCGACGTGGATTTATACGACCGGGCGGCGGAAATACTGACAGCATGGGAGAAAAACGAAGAGAAGCGACACAGAGCAGCAGTGTAAAACAAAGAAAGAAGGGCAGAAAATGAAAATCATAGCAATCATGAACCAGAAGGGCGGCATCGGCAAGACAATGACAGCCGCGGCGATTGCCTACATATTAGGCGAGGAAAAAGACAAGAAGGTGCTGATCTGCGATGCAGACCAACAGGGCAACATATCACTTTTGTATGACAGGTTTGATCCGGAAGGACAGGGGATGCCGGAATTGCTTGAGAACCATCAGGCGACAGGCGGCGCATATTCGACGGCAGACCTGATTCAGACGACGCCATACAGCAACATCGACATCATACCGGCGAACGGCTATCTGATGCGGACGAACATGCTGTTGTTGCAGGAGGAGGGGGAAGACCAGATACTTCGGTTCGCGGCGGCGATGAATGAGGTCAGAACGGTATACGATTACTGCATAGTTGACTGCGGGCTGCTGATGGATATGACGGTCACGAATGTGATGACCGCAGCTGATCTAGTTATTGTACCGGTCAAGATTGGAGGTTTTGAAATCGAAGCGGCTGCGAACATGGACAGCCAGCTGGCATCATTCAGAAGCGTCAATCCAGACATACACATGAAAGTGTTAATGACGATGCGGCAGAAGAATCAGACCTCGATTCAAGTGGAGGAATGGCTGAAGACGCAGTCCGGACATGAATGCTTTGAGACGGCAATCAGGCGTTCGATCGTTGCGGAGAAATCGACGGTTGCGCATGTGCCGTTGCCGAAGTTTTCTAAAGGCGGCATCGTAACGCAGGACTACAGGGCAGCAGTAGAAGAACTTATGAAAGAAGTATAGAGAAGGGCGAACAGATGAATTTAGAAAAACAGGCGATAGACATATTGCAAACATTTGCAGGAAGCGAACCATACCAGCTTGGATATAGCGGAGGAAAAGACTCGGATGTGATTTTGCATCTGGCAAAAAAAGCGGGTGTTCCGTTCGTAGCGGTGCACAATTTGACAACAGTGGATGCGCCAGAAACTGTTAGGTATGTAAAAAGCAAGTCGGAAGTGCTGATAGAATACCCAAAGATGACAATGTGGCAGCTGATCGTAAAGCATAAGACACCGCCGACAAGGCGTTTCCGTTACTGTTGTGAAGAACTGAAAGAACGTAGCGGCGTAGGGAAGAAATTGATTACTGGCGTAAGAAAAGCAGAGAGCAGAAAAAGGGCACAGAATCAGGGCATTGTGACATTTACAAAGCCAAACAAAGAGATCAAGAAACGCGCCGATGATGAAAATTTTCAATCAACAGCGGCGGGAGGGGTGGTTGTGCTAAACTACGAAAATGCAGAAACGCGCCGAATGGTCGAAAGCTGCTACAGAACAAGTAAAACGTTGGTAAATCCGATCATCAATTGGGACAATGATTACTTGTGGTGGTACATACGACATGAGGGAATAGAGATAAATCCGTTGTATAACGGTGGTTGTCCGGGTGGATGTAGCAGGATTGGTTGTATAGGTTATCCGATGGGCGGTAAAAGCAGACACAAAGAATTTGCGCAGTATCCAAAATACAAAGACGCATACATCAGAGCATTTGACCGGATGTTGGAATACCGGAAACAATGCGGAAACAAAGACGTAATTGGGTGGAAAACAGGGAAAGGAGTGTTTGACTGGTGGATGGAAGATGCAAACATAGAAGGTCAGTACAGTATGGCATTTGACGGAATAGAAATGGTGGGATACGAAGAAAAAGGGAAAAACTAGAAGGGAGTTGAGAGAAAATGAAAGTAAAGGGACAGGTAACAATAAGTATCGAGGATTTTGAAAAACTGAAGGAAGCAGCTGAACAGAAGGAGTACGCAGGAAGTCAGCTTGAAGCGTTTAGAGAACGGATGCAGAACTTTTATGAGATCGAGGACAAGGAGTTTTGGGAAAAGGTGGACGAGATCGACAAAAATTCCGGCGTGATGACGGAAAGGCAGATAAACAAAGCGCTGTCGGAAGCGCGGAAGACACTGAAGATTGTTGTTGATCCGGATGCACTGAAGAAAACGCTTGTGGCTATGATCGACGAGAGCAAGCACGAGAGTAATGACACGCACATTGATCTGAAATGTGCTACGGAAAAAGAACTTGACGCGATTGAGATATGCTTCAAAAAGTAGGAGGACAAAGAAATGGCATGGAATGTGATGGAACAGCTGAATAAAAACGCGGCGGCAGCAGTCGTCGATGAAACGCCGAAGGCACGCTTCCGGACAAAGGACATCAGCATCAACAAGATGTATAGCAACGACAAGAACTTTTATTCAATGCCGGACATAGAACAGCTGGCGCGGGAGATTTACTTGGTGGGTTTAATCGAAAACCTTGAAGTGGTACACGATCCGTGTGACAAAGGAGAATACAGAATCACGGCGGGAGAAAGAAGATGGCGCGCGCTGAAGATGCTGGTGGAACAGGGGCATAAAGAGTTTGAAATGACGACGTGTCAGATTCAGACACCGGCGTCGGACGACGAAGAAACGCTTCGGCTGATTATTGCGAACGCATATCGAAACAAGACGGTGGCGGACATTTTGGAAGAGGAAAAGCAGCTGAAAGAAACATTGCAGCGCATGAAAGAGAGCGGGCAGACGATCAAGGGCTATAAACTGGACAGCGGAAGGCTTCGCGACGTCATTGCGACGATCATGCGGATGACGCCGACGAAGGTGGCGCAGATTGAGAGTATCAACAAGCATCTGAACGAAGAATTTGCAACAGAACTGAAAGAAGGACGCCTGACGTTTTCAGCGGCATATGAAATCAGCGGAATGAGCGAAGAAGCACAGAAAGAAATGCTTGAGAGATACAGAGAAAACGGCTTGACGTTTAAAGAGGTTAAGGAGATCAAGGCGGCGCAGGAAGAAAAGGCTGCGGCGGAACAGATCAAAGGTCAGATGACGCTAGACGAAGAAGGGCAGATCACAGAGGAAGAAGACGAAGCCAAAGAGGAAGAAGAGGAAATCGAGGAAGATGAAACCGACGCGGAGGAATGGGAAGACGCGCATCCGGAAAGCATCACATCGTTGTGCTACAGCTGCAAGAGATATTCGGACTGCAATGTCAAGACGGGGACATGCACAAGCTGTGATCGGTACATAAACAAAGCGGAAGCCGAAAAGACGGAGGAACAGAAGTACAGCGAAGAGCAGGATGCGCTTGACAGAGAAACCGCAAAAAGACTTCGGGAGCAGGCGGACGAAGAGAAGATGCAGCGGCTTCCGTCGGATCAGGAAGAAAAGGTGCACGACGTGAAGATTGGCGCCACGTTTTTCAGGGATGTCATGTCGGGAAGAAAAAACTTTGAATTGCGAAAGAATGACCGCGGGTACAAGGTAGGCGACACGATTGTGCTGAATGAGTATGAGAACGGATACAAGACGGGACGAAGTGTCACAAAAAAAATCGTGTACATGCTCGAGGACTATGCGGGACTGGAAGAAGACTATTGCATTTTGGGACTGGGAGCGGTCGAAGGAACACTTCGGGAAGCGGCAACAGGAGCAGGACAGTACGCGGACAACAGAACGCTGGAATATGGAGCATAGGAGGAGAATGAGCATGGATGAAATAATCTGCGATAAGTGCAAAGCGACATTCACGGCGGACATGGTAGAAGTCAGGAAAAGAGTGATCGCACAGGACAAGGAGCATAACGACATCGAAGAACAGTTTTATGAATGCCCGATATGCGGAGCGCACTACACAATCACGATCACGGACAGGGTGCAGCGTTTAGCGATCCAGAAGAGAAGACAGCTACAGGCAGCAGTGAAAAATGCGATCAAAGCAAAAAGACCGGCAAGGGCGCAGACGTACAAGAAAAAAGAAAGAGAACTCGCAGACGATATTCAGGAGCGGGCAAAGATGCTGAAAGAACAGTATAAAGAATATACGGAGGAATAAAAAGGTGTACGAAAAAAATGGAAATGTGTATGACGATTACGGAAGACCGGTGCAGCAGTGCACCGCCCGGCGCGGCGATGTGTATTATGTAAATAATAACAGAGGACAGTGCGGAAATGAGATCAGGAAGGATAGACCAGCGGTTATTGTGTCAGCCGATTTCCTGAACAAGTACAGCGGAGATGTGACGGTTGTCTTTATGACATCACAGCCAAAAAAAGACATGGAAACGCATGTCATGATTGACGCAACGGGAAGAGAATCAGCTGTACTGTGCGAGCAGCCGACGACGATTAGCGTGGAGCGATTGAGAAACAGAATTGGAAGTGTGACAGAAGAGGAAATGTGGAGAATTGACCTTGCGCTTCGGGCTGCGCTGGATCTCACAGGCGGCGGTATATCGGTGCGGGAACACGAGACGACATCAGGAAGAGAGCTGCACGATAGTATGATAAGACTAGAAGCTGAAAGAGACACATACAAAAAACTGTATGAAGAACTGCTGAACGGCAGGAAGTAAAGGGGGAATGAAACATGAGAAGCATGTGGATAGAAAGCGCGATTGAAAACTTGAACGGAGTCATCGTACTGGTGTTGCAGCTGGGCTTTATCGTGATTTTGGTGGCGCTGGTCATCATGATCTTGACGGCGTTTGTGAAAGCAGTGACAAAAAGAGATAAAAGGGAGAAAGGGAAAAAGAGTGAATAAAGTTATACTGATGGGGCGGCTGACAAGGGACGCAATGACACGGTACACAGAAGGCGCGGAACCAATGGCAGTGTCACGATTTACGATTGCGGCAGACCGAAGAATCCAGAAAGAACAGGAAGGGCAGACAGCTGACTTCATTTCGTGCGTTGCGTTTGGAAAGCTTGGACAGTTTATGGAAAAGTACGGACAGAAGGGGATAAAGTTTGTAATAGAAGGGCGAATACAGACGGGAAGTTATACAAACAAAGAAGGGCGGAAGGTGTACACGACGGAAGTTGTGGTGGAGAAAGTGGAGTTTGCGGAAAGTAAAGCGGCGGCAAACGGAAGCCAAAAAGAAGAAACAGACGAAGAAGGGTTTATGAACATGCCGGACGGAATTGATGACTTGCCTTTTACATAAAGGCGCAGGAAGGAGTGGAGGACGTGAAGATAAAGGAATACGCATCAAAGATAAAAAGCAGAATTATGGGACGACATAAGAAGCCACAGGTGGAAGAAAAAGAAAAACAATCGGAGAAAGCCGCAGAGACAACGCGGGAGACGATCGCGGAAGAACTGAAGGAAGTTGACGGCGTAGCAGTGGCAGAAAGACAGCGAGAAGCCGACGGCGTAGCAGTGGCAGAAGGACAGCGGGAAGCCGACGGTGCAGCAGTGGCAGAAGCAACAGAAAAGCCGAAAGAAGAAAGAAACATTGCGCTGGATGTGATGAAGCTGGCAGCAGTCACAAAAGGAATGAAGGTTGATCCTGAATGGAAGAGAGAAGAAGTGATAAAAGCTGTAGCAGAATACGGAGGGCTTACAGAAGAGGAAGCCGAAAGGCTGCTAGAATCAGGAAGAGAATGGACGGAAGAAGCACTGCGGGAAATGCGGGAAGGCTTCGCGAAAATGATTGAAGGAGCAAAAAAAGCAGTCGGCACAGTAGCGGAAGCAATGACAAAAGAATTTAGAAGGACAGGGAGGACAGTGCAGCAGCTGCGCCACGCGCTGATGATGATCTGCGATACAAATAACAGGCGCAAGATGAAGGGGATGGCGATGACAAGGGAAAAAGCGCTTGAAAAAGCACAGAAGAACGCAAGGAGAAAGACGCAAAAGCAGAAAGAAGGTGTGTGACGTGCAGAAAAGCGGAGAGACGCAGCAGGACGTGACAGAAGAAATCAGAATAGCCGTGAGAAGGGCTTTCGCGGAAGTAAGAGCAGAGGATAAAAGAGCGGAACGAAAAAAAACGCTGTACAACACAAGACGGCTGATGGAATCATACAGAGACCTGAAAAAGTATATAAATAGCGCAATAACAGAAGAAGAAGAGGTCACAGAAGTGGAATACATCGGATTGAAAGGAGAAAGCGCGAAGTTAAGGTCAGTAAAAGAATCAAAAATGGTAACGGCAATGATGATTATTAACATCGACAGGGCGCTGGCGGAACTGGAAGCTGAAAGTAAGAAAGAAGGCACTGCGTATAAGTACGAAGCGTTCAGAATGCATTACATCGAAGGGAAGACGTTTGAAGAAATTGCGGATCAGCTGGATTGTGGGAAAAACAGTCCGGCGAATTGGTGCAAAGCGATACTAAAGAAAATGTCAGTCAAGCTATTCGGAATCAACGGAATCTAAAAGGGCGCCTTCGCTAAAAAGGGGAGAAAACCTGTTGCAGGATTCTCCCCTTTCGCTATTCCGACAGCGCGTCAGTCAATGCTTCGTCAAGATCAAGTTCGCCGCCATTGATTAACTCTTGAAGCTGTACGATTTCGTCGCCGATGGCGCGAGATTCGGAATCTAAATGGTGTAAATGATAAAAAGTTTTTAACTGATACTTTAAAGCGACGAAAAAAAGAAGGTTTTAAGAGCGAAAAGAATAGAAAGTGTGGGGAAAAGCGGGGGAAAAGTGGGGGTTTTTATAGGGGTATGTAAAGCGGTAAAATGATACCGTGAAATGTTGTACAGAAAAGACCGAACAGCGCGAACGTGTTGGAGCGGTCTTTTTTATTGCATTTCTGCCCTTCTATGTTGCGGAATGTGGGTGCCTATATGACACCCACAGAAAGCACGAAAAGCAGCCATTATAGGCGCGCACCGGACAGGGGGGCGCATGTATAGGGGCGGCACATAGGGCACGGCAGACGGCTTTATATAAAGCCGCTGAAGATATGCACGGCATAGCAAGACACAGGAAGGCGGTGCAGGCAATGCTATTCCACAAGTGCAGATGCGGGGTACTGATCCCACAGAATATGGCAGAGTGCGAAGCATGTGCGAAGAACGCGTCAGGGCAGCAGTCAAGGCATATGGAATATAACAAGCACAAGCGTAGCAAGAAGACAGCAGACTTCTACATATCGAAAGAATGGAGAAAGACGAGAGCTGCTGCGATCCGGCGCTTTGATGGTGTTGACATATACGCGTACTATGTGCGGCACGAGATACAGACAGCCGACATGGTGCACCACATCACACCGATTGAGGATGATTGGAGCAGGCGGCTTGACATGTCGAACTTGATACCGTTGAGCAACCACAGCCACGGAATCATCGAAGCCTTGTACAGCAAGGACGAGCAGACAAAAAAGGAGACGCAGAAGCTGCTGCGAGACCTGATAGATCGCCACTGGAAGGCGATAGGGGGAGTATAAAAAAATATCGGGCATGGTTTATCTAGTCGCGCCTCCTCTTTTTTGTGGAGAAAACTCCCCACGAGAAAATCCAGATAAAAGCATCCAGAAGGGTGCGTGTCATAATATGACACACCGCAAGAAAAAACCAGCAAAGAAGGGAGGTCGCGAGAAGATGGCGGGACAACGACAGCCGATTGCGCTGGTGCAGGCAAAAGGGAAAAAACACCTGACAAAAGCAGAAATCGAAGAACGTCAACGAACGGAAGTTAAAGCTGCCGCGGACAAAGTGACAGCGCCGCAGTATTTGACGCTGACGCAGAAAAAAGCGTTTAAAAAAATAGTAAAAGAACTTCGGGCGATCGACCTTGTGTCAAACCTTGATGTCGACGCGCTGGCGCGGCTAGTGATCGCGCAGGAGAACTATGTTGCGGTCACAGAAAAGCTAAAAGAGCAGCCACTTATGGTTGAAGTAGTGGAGGAAAAACTTGATCCGGAAGGAGACGTGATAAAAGTCAAAAGACAGGTCGTGAACAGTCAGGTCGAACGGCTTGCACTTCTTCAGGATCGCTACTTCAAGCAGTGCCGACAGGGTGCTGCTGACTTTGGTCTAACGGTGTCAAGCCGCTGCCGACTTGTCGTACCAAAAGCCAGCGAAGAAGCGCCGAAAGAAAACAAGTTCGCAAGATTTGCATAAAGAATGACGGCGGACAGAACAACACAGTATGCGCTGGATGTACTTGCGGGGAAGATTGTTGCTGGCGATCTGGTCAAGGCGGCGTGTCAAAGGCACATAGATGACATGCGGGCGGCTGAAGCGGCACCATATCGCTATTATTTTGATGACGCTGAAGCGGAACGGATCATTGATTTTGCTGAAACGCTGACCATTGCGGAAGGCGAAGAAGAACAGCCAGTGACGGCATATCCATTCCAGTGCTTCATTTTGGGAAGCCTGAACGGCTGGCGAACTAAAGACGGACATCACAGACGATTCAGAACAAGCTATATCCAGCTGGGGCGCCAAAATGGAAAGTCATTCATAAACGGTATTCTGGCGGCTTACTACGGTAATTTTGACGGATACAAATATGGTCAGATTTACTGTACAGCAACAAAAAAAGATCAGGCAATGATCGTTTTTAACGAAATTGTGAAGTTCGTCAATTCGGACAGCGACTTGTCAGAATGCTTCAAAATCCACGAACACAATTCGACGATCGACTGCAAGATCACACACAGCAAGATCAAGGCACTGTCAGGAGACACGAAGTCGATTGACGGATTCAGACCATATCTAGGAATCGTGGACGAGTACCACGCCCACAAAGACGATCAGATGTACAAGCTGCTGGAAGGCGGAATTAAAAAGATGAAGTCGGCACTAATCAGCGTGATTACAACGGCAGGATTTGACCAGAAATCGCCTTGCTTCGCGCTGTATGAATATTGTGTAAAAGTATTGAAAGGAGTGGCAAGTAATGATTCACAGTTTATCTACATAGCACAGATGAATGAATCGGATGATATGTGGACACCGGAGAACTGGATCAAGGCGAACCCAATTCTCGAGTATGACCGGGACGCATTGGAGAACATGGTTCCAATCGCGAAAACGGCGAAAGAAATGGGCGGATCAACACTGCGCGACTTTATCGTCAAGCAGCTGAACATGTGGGTACAGTGGACGAATGATGTCTACATCAAAGACATGAATGTCTGGACAAGGGCAGCGGTCAAGAAGACGCTGGCTGACTTTAGGGGTCAGAAGGCTTATGTCGGACTTGACCTGTCATCCGGTGGCGACTTGACATCGCTTGCAATCGTGATCCCGTTTATGCGCGGCGAAGAGAAATGCTACTTCGTGCACGCGCACAGCTTTATTCCAAAACAAAGGGTCGAAGAGCACATAAAGACGGATCGCGCGCCGTATGACCTATGGATCAGACAAGGACTGGTTGAGGTTACGGAGACGATGGGCGGAGTGAAGACGGATTATAAGTACATCATTGCGTACCTAGAAAAGGTTGTAAAGCTGTACAACTTGGATGTGCAGTGGATTTGCTATGATCCGCATAACGCGTCGGCATTTCTGACCGACTTGGAAGCGCTGGGATTTGACAGCATAGCGGTTAAACAGTCAGCGCGAGAACTAAACGATCCGACTGTTGATTTCCGGCTGGAACTGGAAGCAGAACACGTAGAACATGATGGGAACGAAGCGATGAAGTGGTCAATAGCCAACGCAAAAACGACATCGAACAGCTTCGGAGAAATCAAGATAGATAAAGAATACAGAACGGAAAGAATCGACATTGTGGACGCGATCATTGATGCGTGGATGATGGCGATGAAAGGCGAGATAAAGCCGGATGTCAAAAGGTACTTGGACATCTGGCTGGCGAAAACAGAAAGCTTACGGCAGAAGGGAGGTGCACAAGGTTGAGCATGTGGCAGACGCTAAATAGAGGAATTGCGAAGGCATTCGGTATGAATGTCACGACGGAGACAGCAACGTTAAACGACGAATCATTTTTAGAATGGGTTGGCATCAAACGCGACAGCGAAAGCAAGAAGCCGACATCGGATGTGACATATTTCACGTGCTTGAAAATGATGTCAGAAACAGTGGCGAAAATGCCTTGGAAGCTTTACCAAAGGACGGGGAATGGAATAAGCGAACCGATTGACAATGACATAGCGAAGCTAATGAAGCAGCGCCCGAACCCTTTTATGACACCGACCACATTCTGGAACGCGGTAGAGATGAACCGAAACCACTATGGGAACGCGTACGTTTACGTGAGAAGAAAGTTCAGACGGAAAAAGTACGGCGGCGAGTATAAGGCGCTTGACATGTGGATCATGCCGTCGGACAGAGTGCAGATTGTCGTCGATGACAAGGGCATTTTTGCTGGGAAGGGGAAAATCTGGTACCTGTACAGCGATGAATATTCGGGCGAACAGTACGTTTTCCGGACGGAAGATGTTCTGCACTTCAAAACATCACACTGCCTAAATGGAATCGTAGGGCTTCCGGTGCAGTACATTCTGAAGCAGACGGTAGAAGGCGTGATTGAATCACAGCGATTCTTGAACAATCTGTACAAAAACGGACTGACAGCGAAGGCGGTGCTGGAATACACGGGAGAATTAGATGACGAAGCAGAAACAAAGCTGCGAGAGACATTCGAGCGCTTCGGAGCAGGAAGTCAGAACACAGGAAAGATTCTCCCGGTGCCGTTAGGGATGAAGTTGACACCGTTGGACATAAAGCTGACAGATTCACAGTTTATCGAGTTAAAAAAATATTCTGCGCTTCAGATCGCGGCGGCGTTTGGAATCAAGCCGAACCAGATCAATGATTACGAAAAGTCGTCGTACAACAGTTCCGAGATGCAGCAGCTGTCATTTTATGTTGACACAATGCTGTTCGTACTAAAGCAGTACGAAGAAGAAGTGAACTATAAGCTTTTGACAGATGACGAGATAGAAGAAGGACTTTACTTCAAAATGAATGAAAAAGTCTTGCTACGAACGGACAGCAAGACACAGATGGAAATTTTGAAGGAGGGAATCAACAACGGGATTGAAACGGTAAATGAAGCCCGGAGGAAGCTTGACTTGATGGACAAGGACGGCGGCGACGTGCTGATCGTAAACGGAACGTATGTACCATTGACGAAAGTCGGGGCGGCATACGACAAAGCGGAGGATCAGGAAACCGAAGAAAAGGATGGCGAAGAGCAGGACACCGAAGAAAAAGGCGATCCTGATAGTCCTATAAAAGAGCCTAACACAGAAGGCGAAGAGAATACGGATCAGGAAGGTCAGGGCAAGGAAACAGCCGAAACGAATGAACCTGACGCCGGTCAGGAAGGAGGAGAAGAAGATGGGGAAGAGGATGAACTTCTCACGAAAAAATCGGACAAAAAGAACGATTGAAAATGTTGGCTTTATGGAGATCAAAAATGCGGCAGCTGGCGGCGTAGAGCTGTACATATACGGCGACATTGTGTCGTCGGAGTGGGACAAGTGGTCGTCAGAAGACACATGCCCGCAGGACATCACGGTTTTTTTGAGCGGCATTGACAACAACGTCGAACTGACGGTGTACATCAACAGTTGCGGCGGCGATGTGTTCGCTGGAATTGGAATCTACAATATCCTGAAGCGCCACAAAGGACACATAACGGGTATTGTGGACGGCATCGCGGCGTCGATCGCGTCAGTGATCCTTATGGCGTGTGATGACATTGTGGTGTCGACAGGGGCGCAGATCATGATCCATAAGCCGCTGACGATGGCGTGGGGCAATGCGGATGACTTCGCGGCGGTCATTAACCAGCTGGACAGCTGTCAGAGGATGATAACGGACATCTACATGACAAAAGCCAAAGAAGGCGTGACGGCGGAACAGCTTGAAGAACTGATTAACGCGGAAACATGGATGTCAGAAAGCGAAGCATCGGAGTGTCGCGCTTCAGACTATTTTGACATAAAAGTGGACACAGATGCGGCAGCAGTAGCGGCGTGCGTCAGCTATATGATGGACAGATTCAAACGCGCACCGGCGGGCTTGGCAACCGAAACGGCTGAAGACATCGAAGCAAGACAGCAGCAGGCAAACGAAGCAGAGGAAATTCTGGGCGATCTGTACATGTATGGAATTTAAAGAAAACGGAGGAAAAACAATGAGTAAAGAAGCAAGAGCGTTGCTGAAAAAGATCAACGACAAGAAAAACGCAATCAAGTCCCTTGTGAATGAGGGAAAGACCAAGGAAGCAAAGGAAGCGAAAGCAGAACTTGTGGACTTGCAGGATCGTTTCAACATCCTCATGGATTTAGAGGACGACGAAGACGATGACATCAAAGATCAGATTGACAAAGACGACGCGAAGAGGATTGACGGAAGCAACAAAGCACAGATCAAAAAGGATATTGTGCGCGCGTTCGTCAACCGCATCGTCTGCGGAATGCGTAAGACAAAAATGGACGAGAAGGACAAGAAGATCATGGACGCCATGTCGGAAAGCAACGACGAAGACGGAGGGTTCACAGTGCCGCAGGACATCCAGACGGACATCCATGAATTGAGACGGTCTGACGATGACCTCGAACAGTATGTCAATGTCGAGCCGGTAAGCACAGAATCGGGAAGCAGAGTGTACGAGGTGGATGCGGATTCGACGCCATGGGAAGACGTTGATGAAGGCGAAGAGTTTGCCGAAGCAGAAACGCCGAAGTTCAAACAGATCAAGTACAAGATCAAAAAGAAGGGCGGCATCTTAAAAGTCACAAGAGAACTCTTACAGGACACAGCAGAGAACATTCTGGGGTTCTTGAATGGATGGATCGCCAAAAAATCCAGGGCGACAAGAAACGCCGCCATTCTGAAGAAGCTTGCAGAGATCACAACGGGAAAAGAAGTGACAATCAGCGGATATGATGACTTGAAGGACGTGTTCAACGTGACACTTGATCCGGCGATTGCGGCTTCCGCGATCGTGCTGACGAACCAGTCCGGATTTAACTATCTGGACAAGATCAAAGACGAGCGTGGCGATTACATTTTGCAGCGCGATGTGACTGACAAGTCAAAAATGCTTCTTTTTGGTGTGTACCCGATCAAAAAAGTAAGCAACAAGGTACTGAAAAATGTGGAAATCAAAGCGGATGGAAGCAATGTGACGGGCTACAAGTACCCGATCTATATGGGAAACCTGAAGGAAGCCATCACATTATTTGACCGGGAGAAGATCAGCATTGAACTGTCGACTGAAGCGGGCGACTTATGGGCGAAGGATCAGACAGGAATCAAAGTCAGAGACAGGTTCGATGTACAGGCGTTTGACGAGGAAGCAGTGGTCAAGGGAGAGATCACGGTCAGCGTTGCAGGATAGTGACAAAAAGGCATCGGGAAGGAGGAAATGAAGTGAATCTGGAAGAACTGAAAGCATACTGCCGGATTGATTATGACGACGATGACGAGGTTATCAAGTTAATTTACGGCGCGGTGCTGGAAGAAATGAAAGAACTGATAAAAGACTTCGATCCCGATGCGCTGACAAGTCGTCAAAAACTGCTGATATGCCTGTATGTAAAAGATGCGTACGATCACAGGGACAGAACGACGCCGACGGACGAAAAGGTCAGATTTGCGGTGCAGTCGATGATGCTGAAAGAAAGGCTGAAGTGATATGTCGAGCGCGAAGATAAGGATATATAAACGACAGTATGAGAAAAATGCCGGACGGCGAGAAGAAACAGAACCGATCTTGCATCATGAATGTTGGTGCGAGATCGGCAGCTTATACGGAAAAGAACTGTATAAGGCGATAGAGATAAGGCTCGAAGACACGATCGTGTTTGAAGTCAGATACTGCAAAAAAGTCAAGGAAGTAGCGGCACACCTGAAAGAATACTTCGTGGAATATGAAGGCGAAAAGTACAGCATTTTCGCAAGAGACTTCAGAAAAAATGACAAGCAGTATGTGCAACTGAAAGCCAACAGAATCACATAAGTGTCAGAATATGACACGAGAAAGGAAGCGGCATGAGAGTAGCGCTTGAATTTGAGGGACTAAAAGACCTTCAGAAAAAGCTGGAAGCGCTCGCAAGTGATTCGGAGATCGGAAAGACCAATAAAAAGATTTTTCAACGGTCGGTCGATTACACGGAGCCAAAAATGAAGGCGGCGATGGCGCGATCCGCGGACAACTCAAAATCCGGAAAAAAAGGGTATAGACCGCCGGGACATGCTGCGGACAACATACCGAAAAAGGCGACAACAAAAGCCGGAGAAGTCGGCTGGACGCTTTTGGGGGATGCGGAGAATTGGTTTTACATGAAGTTTGTAGAATGGGGCACGTCAAAGCAGCCGCCGCAAGACTTTATTTATGGGACGATCGAAGAGTGTCGCGGACAGTGGGGCACAATAGCGGATCAGGAGTACCAGAAGCTGTTAAACGAAAAGCTGGGAGGATGACAAAGCATGGACATCGTAGAAAAGGCGGCAGATGCACTCGCAGAACTGGAAGAAGAAGGAATCATCGTACAACAAGGATGGTATGACGAGAACATCAGAAAGCTGCATGTGACGATCTGGAACTTGGGAGAGTACGGCGGCGAGCACTCGGACGATGGCCAAGAAGTCGAGGTCGCGGCGGTGCAAATATGCATCTGGTCAAATAAAGATCAAGTCAAGTTAAAAAAGAGAATCAAACGTCTGATGAAGGCAGCAGGCTTTTGCTTTATGGACGCAAACGACACTCTTGAAGCAGATACAAAAATATTTATGAACGCTGCAAGGTTTATGGCAGCGGAAGAAGCAGAACAGGAGGACGAAGAAGAATGAATGAAGGAACAAATCAGATTATCAGATCGAGAACAAAGTCATTTAGGGACTTATACTGTGCGCTGGTAACGCAGAATGACGCGAAGGGCTACAAGGCGGACACACCGGTCAAGCTTGCGCGCGCTATCTCCGGAAAAGTGTCTGACAAGTACAGCGTGGAGAAGATTTATAGCGACGACGGCGTGGAGGACACGGTGGAGACATACGAAGGAACAGACGTAGAGTTTGAGGTCAATTCTTTGGCGCCGCAGGACAAGAAGATGCTGTTCGGGCACTTGTATAAAAACGGATGGCTTGTAAAGAACAAGGACGACAAGGCGCCCGAAGTGGCGGTGGGGTATCGCGCGAAAAAACTGAATGGGAAGTATGAGTTTGTGTGGCTGTATGTCGGCACGTTTGGACAGGGCTATGATGACAACTACCAGACACAGGAAGATAAGGTCACGACACAGACGGCAAGTCTGAAGGGTAGCTTTTACGAGCGCGCGTGCGATGGAAACTTTGAAGTACAGGTCGACGAAAGCAATCTGCTGGAAGAGCACACAGATGCAGCAGCAGCAATCAAGAACTGGTTTGAAAAAGTGCAGGAGCCGACGGAAGCGGCGTAAACGGACAATAGGAGGGCAAAAAATTGAAACGTGAATTGATTATCAACAACAAAAAATACGAAATGCCAAAGATGGAAGTTGACACGTACATGGAGTACCTGGAAGTCAGGGATGACATCATGGGGACTGAAAAGAAAAACGGTCTTTATACCGCGAAACAGTTCCAAAAGATGATGGATTGCATCTGCATGATTTATGGCAACCAGTTCACAGTCGACGAACTGAAAGACAAGGACACGGGTCTGGGAGTAGCGGCGATCATCATGGAGTTCGCGTCAATCGAGACATCATTGGGCGAAGAGGTCAACGAAAAGGTCGAGAAGCTTCAGGCAAATTTTACAAATGGCAAATAATACCCGAACTGACGCTGGTGTGCGGAGAAAAAGAGTATGTCTGCGCATCAGTGTCGGTTGAAAAGTACAGGGCATACACAGAGTTAATGGAGAAAAACGACGGCGAAGATGCTGCATCGGCATGTCAGTTCAATATGGCAATCGCGAAAATGATATTCGGAATATCAGAAAGAGAAGTGATAAAGGCGGATGTGACAGAACAGCTGGCGGCGGCGAAGATGATCCACTTCGTGATGCAGGACATCATCACGCCGAAATTTCTGGAACTAAACCCGGACAAGCAAGAAATGGAACAAGAAAAGTCTGCTTTTGATGACTACGATGAAGAAAACGGCTACAACGAAGCTGAAAAGCAGCTGGATGAAAACATCTGGAAAGTGTGCCGTGACAACGTGGACAGGGTTGTGAAGCTGTGTATAAAAGGTCTGAACGATTCGCTTACGAGCATTATGAAGTCGGATATTATGAGCCTTTTAGACCATGTGGCATTTGAGATCAAGACCATCAACGAAAAGTGATGAAAGGGACGTGCGCATATGGCACAGGCATCAATTAAGATTGGCGCGTCAATGTCGGAATATCAGACGGCGATGCGTGCAGCTGTAGCAAGCATGCGGCAGCTGTCATCAGAATACAGCCTTGCAGCGGCGAATGCGCGGCTGTATGGCACGAAGTCTGACGCGTTAAAAGCAAAAATCAGCGAACTCACGCAGAAGATGGATGTCCAGAAGACGAAAGTGGCGGACTGTAAAACACAGTACGAGACGCTAACGAATCGTTTGGGGACACTCTCTGAAAAGCATAAGGAGTTAAAAGCTGATGTTGAAAAAGCAACAAGAGCATATGAAGAAAGCAAAGAAGCGACTGGCGAAACCTCAGAAGAAACTAAAAAGTTAAAAGCAGAGTTAGAAAAAGCTGAACAGGCACTTGCTGATAACGAAAGGCAGACGCGGAATTGCGAGACATCCATAAAGCGTCAGTCGGCAGCAGTCACACAAGCGGAAGCCGATCTTGCAAACATGGAAGTACAGCTGCGAAGCGTGAATGCAGAACTTGCGCGCCAGAAGTTTGATGAGTATGCGGAAAAAGCTGGAAAAGTCGGCGGAGCCGTAGAAGCGGCAGGACAGAGCATGATGAAGGTCACGGCGGCGATCGGCGGCGTGGCAACGGCATCAGTGACAGTGGCGGCGAACTTTGAACAGCAGATGTCGAAAGTGCAGGCGATCAGCGGAGCCACGGCGGAGGACACGGAAAAACTAGCTGAATCAGCGCGACAGTGGGGACGCGACACGAAGTTTTCGGCGACGGAAGCAGGAGAAGCGTTTGAGTACATGGCGCTTGCTGGATGGAAGACGGACGACATGCTGGACGGTATCGGCGGAATCCTAAATCTGGCGGCGGCATCAGCTATGGACTTGGGTCAGGCGTCTGACATTGTGACAGACTACTTGACAGCGTTCGGACTGTCGGCAGAGGACGCGGGAATGTTCGCGGATGAAATGGCGTACGCCATGAGTAATTCAAACACCACGACCGAAGCATTGGGAGAGGCATACAAGAATTGTGCGGCAACAGCGGCATCAATGGGCTATTCGGTCGAAGAGACCACGGCGGTGCTGATGACGATGGCGAACGCCGGTGTTAAGGGCGGAGAAGCAGGAACAGCACTTAATGCGATAATGACGCGACTTGCCACGGACACGAAGGGATGCGCGTCCGAACTGTCAAAGTACGGCGTAGAAGTGTATGACGCAAAGGGCAACATGAACAGCCTGTCAAGCATACTGACAGGGGTGCGCGGCGTATGGAATAACCTGACAGACGAGCAGCAGGCGAACCTTGCGAAGACCATCGCAGGAACTAACCAGTATTCGGCGCTACAAACAATCATGTCGGGACTGTCGGACGAAGCGGTGGCGAGCGGAATGTCATTCGGGGACTACGCAGAAGCATTGCAAAATTGTGACGGGACGGCGTCTGACATGGCTGCAACGATGCAGGACAACCTACTGGGACGTGTTACACAGCTTAAATCAAAAATGGAAGATGTGGGAATTACAATCGGGAATTCACTGCTTCCGTTTATGGAAAAGGCGGTAACAAAAATAGGCGAACTTGCAGACAAGTTTGCGGCATTAAGCCCGGAACAGCAGGAATCAATTCTGAAGATAGCTGGCATTGTGGCAGCTATCGGACCGTTGCTGATCGTGCTTGGAAAAACAATCGAAGCCACGGGCACAGTGTCGTCAGGAATTGGAAAAGTGGTTGGAAAGCTGGCAGAAATGGGGACGAGTGCGTCGGGAGCAACCGGCGGCATATCAATCCTGAAAGGCGCTTTCGCGGCAATCACATCGCCGGTCGGAATCGCCGTGGCGGCAATAGCCGGAATAACGGCAGTGATAGCAACACTTTGGACAACGAATGAGGACTTCCGGAACAAAATCACGGAAATATGGGACAGAATCAAATCGGTGTTCACGGAGTTTGGGCAGCACATTACAGACAAACTGAACTCGCTTGGATTTGATTTTGAAAACTTCGGCGAAGTGGTCAAGGCAATCTGGGAAGGATTCTGCAACTTTTTGGCGCCGATCATAGAAGGCGTGTTCAATAATATCGCAAATATCATTGAGACAATACTGAATGTGATTATGGGAATATTTGATATTTTTGCATCGGCACTGTCAGGCGATTGGGAAGGATGCTGGGATGCCGTAAAAGGAATTTTTGAAAGCATCTGGAACGGAATCAAGGGATTTTTTAGCAACATTTTGAACACAATCAAGGGGGTTCTGGACGTCTTTCTGGGGCTGTTTGGGACATCTTGGGACGAAGCCTGGGGAAACATAAAAACAAAATTTGAAACCATCTGGAATGGCATCAAATCGTTTTTTACAGGCATACTTGACGGGATAACAACAACAGCAACGACGGCATGGACTGCGGTCAAAACAACGATCGCAGAAGCACTACAAGGAATATGGAGCAAAGTGAACTACATATTCACGACAATCAAAGAATTTGTGTCGTCGGTATTCGAGACGATCAAAAACATTATAACTGTTGTGATAATGGCAATAGCAGAGTTCTTCAGCGCGGCGTTCGAGATATTGACAGTTCCGTTTCGCTTTATCTGGGAAAACTGCAAAGATACGATCATTTCAATCTGGGACACGATCAGCGAGAAGATACAGACGGCGGTAGAGTTTGTGCAGAACATTATATCGGCGGTCTGGACAGCAGTCAGCGGCATCTTCACGACAGTCTGGACGGGAATCAGCACGACCGTGTCGTCAGTATGGGACACGATCAGCGGAAAGATCACGGCAACGCTGACGGTCATCCACAACATCATCACGGCGGTCTGGACAGCGGTCAGCGGCATCTTCACGACAGTCTGGACAGAGATCAGCACGACGGTGGCGACTATCGTTGACAACATCAAAAGCAAAATCACGTCGGTGTTTGATGCTATTAAGGCGACAATCACAACCATCTTGAACAATGTTAAAACGACAGTAACGTCAATATGGAATAGTATCAGCAACACGATCAGCAATGTTGTGAACAACATCAAGAACACGGTCAGCAATGTGTTTAATGGCATCAAGTCGACGATCAGCAATATTTTTGACAGTATCAAGTCGACGGCGACATCGGTATGGAGCGCGATCAAAAACGCGATCACGACGCCGATCAACGAAGCGAAAGAAGCGGTACACAATGCGATCGAAGCGATCAAAGCGAAGTTTAACTTTAGCTGGTCACTGCCACCGCTGAAGCTGCCGCACGCGAGCGTGACGGGAAACTTCAGTTTGAATCCGCCATCAGTGCCGCACTTCTCGATCGACTGGTATAAAAACGGAGCGATCATGCCGGATTCGATGATATTCGGAATGAATGGCAACACGCTTCTCGCCGGGGGAGAACCGGAAACAGGAGGAGAAGCAATCTTGCCGCTGAAACCGTTTTATCATGAGCTGAACACAATGCTTGATGAAAAGCTGAAAAAAATTGAAGCGGGAACGAATGTGACCGTTGAAAATCACACCTATATTGATGGGGAAGAAGTGGCAAGCAAGACATACACCAAGGTGGATGAGATGCTTGTGGAAGATAAAAGGAAGGGAAGGTAAGGCGGCATGAAAGTGAACGGCATAGATGAAAGAAAGTACAATGCGAAGCAGCTGACAGCCGAAGTGCTGCCGCCTTCGCTTGCTGTGAATTATGAGATGATAACCGGAGCAATCGTGCCGGTAGAATTTGACACAGACGTGAAGCTTGGAAAGCTGAAGCTGTGTATGTACTTCCGCGACAAGGACAGAAACAGCCTGATAAGGAAAATGTCAGCGTTCTTGGGAAATTTCACGAAGTCGAGCGTGCTTGAGGTTGACGGCTACAAAGGAAAGTTTCGGGCATACACAGCAAGCAGCGACTATGAAAAGATGAAGACAAAAACAAGGTATCAGCTGAACATAGTGCTTGACGGTTACTTCTTTGACGACGAACTGAATCTGGAATACGACGGAATAACGGAAACAACCATTGACAGACAGGGAAGCAGACCGGCACCGGCGATCATTGAGGTGTATGCCAAAAAGAAGTTGACGGGATATGCCATAAGCGGATTTGAAGATGACATTATCATCGAACAGCTGGGAGCGGGAGAAACGATCATTATTGACGGAGAAGAAGGAAGGATAACAAAAAATGGAGTGGACGCCTTTGGAAGCGTTGATCTGTGGAGATTTCCGGCGATTACACAAGCGACAACGCAGCTGAAGTTTTCGAGCGCGGATGCAGTAGTCCGAATCAAGTATAAACCTATGTGGATATAGGGGGGATGGCAGATGCAGGTTTTTAATGACAGGAAAGAACGAATCGGAATTCTGAAGGGGTTCAAAAATCGGAAGATCGTTAAGACACTGGATTCCGGAGACAGAGAACTAACATTTGAATATCCGGCGGGCGGCAAGATGGTCGACCGACTGAAAGAAGAATACTACATCCGGACGAAAGAAGACGAGTATGTCATCAGAAAAAGAAAGACGGGATCGAAATACAACGAGTACACGGCGCAGCTGAACGTAGAAGAATTGGAAGGCGCAGTGTTTCCGTATGGGTTTGAAAGCAACGAGCAGACAATCAGGGCGTGTCTCGAATTTGCTTTTGAAGGGACAGGTTGGAAGGTCGGTACATGCCAGATCACAAAAAGAAGGACGATCAACAAAGGAGAAGCCACAAACGCGTGGGAAGTGCTGCAAGACTGCTTGTCGACGTATAGAGCAGAATGCAAGATCAATAGCTTGAAAAAGACAATCGACATCTATGAACAGATCGGAGCGGATCGCGGACGATACTTTATCGAAGGTTTGAACCTGAAAAAGCTGACCGTAACTTCTGACACATACGATTTTTACACACGCTTGATTCCGTTGGGAAAAGATGGCATAGGGATCGAATTAAACGGAAAAGCGTATCTCGAAAACTATCAGTACAGCAAAAAAGTGAAGACCTATGTATGGAGCGACGAGCGATATACGAATCCGGACAGCCTGATAGAAGACGGACTTGCGAAGCTGGAAGAAATGTCAAAGCCATATGCAGCATATGCAGCGGATGTGGTTGACCTTGCGAAGCAGTCAGAGAAATACAGCAGTGTGTTTGATTATGACATCGGGGACACTGTGTGGATGGTCAGCAAAAAGACGCGGACAAAAGAAAAGCAGCGAATAGTAAAGATAACGGAATATCCAGAAGAACCGCAGAAAAACACGGTCGAACTGTCGAACGTAACAAAGACATATGCAGCAGTACAGCAGGCGGAGACGGACAAGGCAAAAAACGAAGCGGTAAAGATGGCAAACATGAGTGCAAAAAAAACACTCAACGAAGGCTACTACACAAGCACAGAAGTGGACACAAAAATCGGAGAATCAAAAGACGAGATAGCATTATTAACGTCCGAGACATATGAGACAAAAAAGAACGTGGAGGAGAAGATAAAGAGCGCGAACGAATTGACGGATCAGAAGTTGGAAGAGTACAGCACCGTAGAACGCACGAACGAAGCACTGGCTAATGCGGTTAAGTATGAGGACTTGACGGAGGATGGAGGAACAGCAATATCCGCGAAAAACTTGACAGGAATCATTGCGGACAAGACGGGCAACGCAAGCTGGGACTTAGAAAGCGGCGCGCTGAAAGCTAATAAGATAAACGTTAGCGGATCACTCGAAGGAGAGGATGAAAGCAAGGTTGACTTCGCAGCAGAAGTAAACGGACAAACGGCACTGGCACTGCACGGAAAGAAAGCGGTGTTGATTCAGGCACCAGTCGTATATGCGTCATCGGGAGAAGAAGCAGTGCGAACATTCACCGGAACGCGAGACGGACATGAATACATAAACGGTCTTATGATTGTTTAGTGGAGGGAAAAATGGCAGAAATGAAGCTAATAACCGACATAACGCTGGAATTGACGGGCGACGAACGGCTGTACATGGTATCGGCAAAACAGGGGGATAAGCGCACACGATTTGTCAGAATAGCGCTGACAAATAACGGTAAAGTTTTTGAGATACCGACGGGCTATGTGGCTATCGCAAACATAAAAAAGCCGGACAAGCGCTTTTGTTACAACGAGTGCGAAGTGATCGACAATAAAGTAATAGTCGAACTGACAAATCAGGCACTTGCCGCTGCGGGGACGGCGCACTGCGACATTGAGATCAGAGACGAGCAGAACGAGTATGTGCTGTCGTCACAGGCGTTTACGATCGAGATTGAGGAGACAAACAGAAATGATGCAGCGATCGAAAGCTGCAATGAAATCACAGCGCTCGAAAAAAAGGTGCAGCAGTACATCGACAATATTCTGGCAACAAAAGAAGACATCTTGTCGGTAGAAGCTGCAATGAAAGTCGCGGAAGCGGCAAGAGCGGCGGCGGAGGTTGACAGGATCAACGCTGAAGCACGAAGGGACATAGGAGAAAGAGACAGAGAAGCGGCGGAGACGACGCGGCAGCAGCAGTTGCAGATAACGAAAAAAGCTACAGAGGAAGCAAATTCTGCGGCAGAAGAAGCGACTACGGCGGCAGAGAAAGCGAACACGGCAGCGGAACGCGCTGAAGCTACATATAAAACGCAGGAAGAATTGCAGAAAATGTATGAAAAGATGCTGGACATCAAAGGGACGGTCGGAAGCACAATCGACGGAGGAACAGCGATCAGCATTGATCCAATGACATGTGATGGCGGAACAGCGTATACGACCGAAGAATGTGAAGCGGATGCGGGCGCGGTGTAGAGAGGAGGAAGCACGATGGCAACATGGACGATTAGACCCAAAAAAGACACGACAGCAAACTGGAAAGCGTCGGGACGGGTGCTCGAAGTGAACGAGTGGGGTGTCGAAGAGACGACATCAGGGAAGTACATTTTGAGGATTGGAAACGGAAAAGACAAGTTTCTTGATCTTCCAGCGGTCGTTGACAACGAGAATCTTGAAAAGATATATGCGGAAGTAAGCAATTTTAACGACAACATGCAGCAGGCAACGGCTGCAGCGAACACAGCAGCGCAGACGGCACAGCAGCAGGCGGCAGCGGCAAAAGCGGCGGCGGAAGCATGTCAGGACATAGAGAAAGGCATGAACGCAATGTCCGATCCGGCGACAGGAAAGAAGTACACGATCGGCGTCGAAGCCGGGCTGGTGTATTTAGAAGAGACAACATAAAAAGGAGGAAAAAGAACGATGGCAAGGCTCTATGTGGCAGACAAGGACACACTCGATGCAGTGAAGGCGGACACAACGGGCATCCTGGCACAGCTTCAGGACGCAGACGGGAAGTTTAGCAATATTAAGAGGTACGGCATCAAGATCAACAAGGGAGACAGTAACCCGGACACGCGTATCACATACCTGTATGATGCAGCGGGATTCACACCAGCGGGAATGAACTTCACGGACGGATCATTTGACTTCGGATCATGGGGCGAGGTATTCTTCGTCAAAGAAAACAGACCGGTCATGTTAAATGCGGACAGAACGGTGGCATATGAACTGGATCACACGGATCACTCGAAGAAGCTGGACGGCACGGCATCGGATGTTGGAGATGCAACAACAACGCTGAATGCAATGGCGGAGTTCCCGCTTATGTGGCTGTGTCAGTATGAGGTAGGCAATTACGAATACATCATTGTAGCGGACGCAAGGGTGGACAGCAATTATCACGCGGACGCGTTTGTCAGAGAAGATGGAAGCGTGGCGGATCACATGTACATGCCTATGTATGGCGGCAGCTATGACGGCGCGAAACTTCGCAGCCTGTCAGGAAAGAAACTTGACAGCGACACGAATGCACAGACAGAGATCAACAGAGCAGCGGCAAACGGAACAGGATGGACAATCATTTCATGGAGCAGAAGAAACCTGATCGAAAGCCTTCTGACACTGGTCAGCAAGTCAGAAAACTTTCAGGCGAAGTTCGGTCAGGGTGTATGCGGAACTTATGTGAATGATTCTGCGCCGGACTATGGAAAAGTTGTCACAGGAACGCTGGACGCAAAAGGACAGTTCTTCGGCTACAACGACAGCACGCACGAAGTCAAAGTGTTCTACTGCGAAAAGCAATGGGGAAACCGCTGGGACAGACTTGTGGGCTATATCTGCGACAACGGAACAATCAAAGTAAAGATGTCGCCGCCTTATAACACGACAGGAAATGACTACATAAAAGTAGGAACAGCGTGCAAAGATGGCGGCTATCAGAAAGACACATTGATGACGCGCTATGGACGATTTGTCAAAACTGTCGGCGGCAGTGCTTCGACATATCGTTGTTGTTATTACTGGATCAACACGACGATCGTTGCGGTCGCGTTTGCCGGCGGTAGCACAAACAGCGGCGCGAACTGCGGTGCTTGCGTCGACTTGAGCAACGCTGCTTCGATTGCGTATTGGACAGTCGGCGGCTCGCCTTCTTGTGAAGAACCTTTGGCGGCATAGCTGCACAGGGAGACAGGGGAGCAATCCATTGACAAATGGACGGGAAAAGAGAAAAAGAAAGGAGCGAAGAACAATGACGAGATGGTATAAGTCAGAGAGCATGGACAAGCCGGAAGAGTGGGACACAGCATCAAGCCCGGCGGTGGTTTATCAGCGTAGGAACATCACAGAGCAGACGCGAAAAGGGATCAACGGAGAAGAGGATCACACTGTGTACGAGTATGAGGAGAGAACGATGACGCAGGACGAATATGCGGCAATTCAGGCGGAGCTGGAAAGTCCGGCGACAAAGATGATTATGCAGTCAATGTCGGCGTTGGAGATGTCGGTGGCGATGGTGCAGGAAATGATGGAGGGATAAGAGATGGCGGAGATGACAAGCGGCAGTACACACAGTAAGATGTACGACATTCTGAAAGAGAAGTGGGACAAGGATTATATCACAAAGGACACACTGAAGGGTTGGGTTGCCCTGAATGAGAGAAAGGCGTCCAAGGGCATCACGGCGGCAGAATATGAAGAGATCACAGGCGAAAAGTACGAAGCCAACGAGGAGTAATGATGCGAGCCGGTGGCGGTAACACAGGGGCAGAAAAAAGAAGCAATCGCAGCGTTTCCGAAAAAACATGACGGAGGTCAAAAAACATGACGATTGAAGTATCATTGCTACTTTCAGGCGTGTCGATTGCGTTCGCGATCTTTTTCGGGATCAGCACACGGAACCGGAACACAAGGAAAGACACACAGGACGAAGCCAGAGAGGACGCCACGATCTTGACGAAGCTGGAAAACATTCAGAACACAGTGATCGAAGTGAAGTCCGAAATGGGGTCATACCGGAACGAGATGAAGGAAATCCGCGAGTATTATATCAGGGCGTCAGAAAGCCTGAAGCAGCTGCACAAGCGCGTGGACAGAATCGACAAGATCATCGACGAATCACACCCGCACCAGTACACAGAAGAGTAGCAGGAGGACGGACGAGTGGAAAAGCACGATTGCATACTGGCAAAAAAGAAAAGACATAAAAAGTCGCTGACAAGCTGGATCATGGAGTTCTCGAAAAAGGTCGTGATCGTATGCACGGCACTTTATGTTGCTGTCGAACTGTTTGCGATGGCAGCAACATGGAGGTTCGCGGACACGGCAGCGCTGACAACACTGATAAGCGAGACATCGGAGGTACTACGCGTCGGTGTGTTTGGGTACATGGTAAAAGCCGGGCTTGAGAACTGGCAGAAGATCAAAAAAGGAAAATGCGAAAATGAAGAAGAGGAAGGAGAAGCAAAAGGATGAAAAATGCAGCGCTTGTTTTAAAAGCAATTTATGACAATGTACCGATGATCCTGACCATCATTGTGATTTTGGTGGGTATCGGGATCAAGGTAAAGAACTTTTTGAAGCAGTCGAAAGAAGAGCAGAAGAAGCAGCTTCAGGAGCAGGCTGACAAGGTTGTGGAACTGGTCAATGAAAGCTTGCTGTCGATTGTGTCAAAGGCGGAAAAAGAATGGGGCGGCGGCACCGGGACAATAAAAAAATCGTGGGTATGGGAGCAGCTTCAGGCGCAGCAGCAGAAGTTGACGGAGTACATAGCAGAAGGGCTGATTGATAGGGACATGATCGACGATTTGATCGAAATGGCAGTGGAAGAATTAAACGAGATCATGGAGAAAAAACAGAAAGCAGCTGACGCGGTAAATCCGTCGGATAAAAGATAAAAAACGGGAGGTGGAAAGGAATGCTGCACATATATGTGAAAATGTACGAGATTTGCTTTATGGCAACAGTGATCCTGATTATGGCACTGCTCGCAGAAGGAATAGAAGAAGAATGCGATCCAGAAGAACCGGCGGTGCCGCTTCCGACAACAAAGGAATGGATCGGGTACATTTTAAGAACATTCCTGGTCGCCTTTGTGGTGTCATTTGCGGCGCCGGTAGTATTGGTCTTTTACATATTTACGATCGGATGCGTGATAGTGGAAAAAATAACAAAGGAGTAAACAGGAGGAAAGAACATGGGAACATTATGCGGATGGGCGAGCACGAACGAGAATGGGAAAAAGACAGGAGGAAAAAAGGGGGATCAGACTGGACGGGAAGTAAAAACGGGAAGCTGGTACAACTTTGGACAGACTGTTGTGCTGCGGTTTAAAGACCGAAATAAGGCAGCAAAAGCGGCGACAGCAATGAAGCAGCTGTGCAATAACGATGCGGTCGGCTACTGTCAGGGGCACAGAACGTCACTGTATACAGAGCTTGAAAAAGTAGGCTGGAAGCCGACGGCGCTGAAGACACCGTGCGAAACGGATTGCAGCGCCATGATGCCGCCGGTACTTAAATGCGCGGGAATCAGCGTGCCGAAGGACATCTATACGGGCAACATGGTCAACGCCATCATGGCAACCGGAGAATTTGAAAAACTCACGGGAAGCAAGTACACAAGCACGGGAGACAACCTTATGACGGGCGACATTATGGTGGCGGCAGGAAAGCACACGATCATGGCGCTGGAAAATGGGCGCAATGTGTCGACCGGTAACACAGCGGGAAGCACATCTTCCTGCAGCGGAACGGCGGGCAAAAATCCGGCTGTGCCATATGGGACAGCGAAGACGGCGACGTTTATGGGATATGTCAACACAAGTGTGCTGAACGTAAGGAAAAAGCCTGATCCGGCAGCGGAAAAGCTTACAGCATATCCGCAGATTAAGAAAAACACAGAAGTCGGCGTGTGCGGAAGCGCAAAAGCGCCGGACGGGGCGATGTGGTATTACATCTGCATCGACGGAACAAAGGGAAAGAAGTATGGATATGTAAACGCGTCGTACATTACAGCAAAATAAAGGAGGAAACAAGATGGAATACTTCATGGGAGAAAAGTTTGACAAAGAGAAAAACAAGCCATATAAAAAGCTGGAAGCAGCAGAGAAAGCGGCAGAGAAACAGAATGCGGCAGTGTTTGACGAAAATGGTGCGGTGGTAAAAGATTTCCGGAACGTGGATGGAGTGGCGGCAGAGCCGCCACAGCCGGACGCAGGAACCGATACGGATGGACAGGTGCAGCAGTCAACCATGACAGACGATGCACCAGAAGGGGCGCTGGACACTGACAGCGATGGAAACGTGCCAACATATGACGAGAACGGAAGCCGGGGAGGAATGATAACGGCTGAAGAAGTAAAAGTGGCGGAAGAAGCTGTGACAGACAGCATTGACGGCGTGGAAGCGGTCAGAATCAGCGGGAAAATAAGAAGGGTGTTCGATGGTAGCATCAGGATCAGAAAAGCGCCGTCTTGGAGCAATGACGCGGTTAGAGGAGCAGCAACATTTGCGGAGAAGACAGTCACGCATTTGATGATGGTTGACGGAAAGCCGATGTATAAGACACTTGACGGGTACTTCGTCAGCGGCGATCCTGAACTTGTGGAGTACATGGAGGACTAAATGCGGGGAAAAACATACGAAGAATTTGTGGAAAAGTTTAAACCGAAAAAGACAACGGATGACTGTTATACACCGCAGGGGATTTATGAGGTAATAAAGGACTGGGTGTGCGAAAAGTACGACGTGAAAGAAGAAAGCATTATGCGACCATTTAAGCAAGGGGGAGACTATCAGGCGGAGAAGTATCAAGAAGGGTGCTTGGTGCTGGATAACCCACCATTTTCGATCTATACGCAAATATGCGAATATTACTTGGAAAGAGACATTAAATTCTTTTTGTTCGCACCTTCGCTGACATGTTTGAGCGGCAGTAAAATATGGAACAGAATGAACCATATCATCTGCGATTGCAATATTATCTATGAGAACGGGGCAAGGGTAAAAACGTCGTTTGTGACAAATCTTGACACAGAAATTGTACTCCAGACAAGTCCGGAACTGACGGAGATTGTCAACCAAAAAATGAAAGAATTACAAAAAGAAGAAAAGAAGCAGCTGCCAAAATATGAGTATCCGGATCACGTTATAACAGCGGCAGCTGCGCAGAGATTAGCGCATTATGGTGCTGAATTTAAGGTACATAAGAATGACTGCGTGCGAATTAGTAAATTAGACGCGCAAGAGAAGAAAGGAATCTTCGGCGGAGGATTGCTGCTGTCGGAGAGAGCGGCAGCGGAGAGAGCGGCAGCGGAGAGAGCGGCAGGAGAAAAAGAAACAGCAATAACGGAAAAGTTTGAACTTACAGAAAGAGAAAAACAGATTGTGAAAAGTCTGGGATAAAAAGAAAATGGCAAGACGGACAATGCGCCGCCTTGCCATTTTTAATAAAAAATGCACAATGTGTTAAAAAAGTATTGACAAAGTGGCACAATGTGCATATAATGTAATTGTAACAAGGAAACAACAAGAAGGGAGAAAAGGAAATGAAATACGAGGTAAATTTTTCATGCGGACATGAAGCAACAATAGAGTTATTCGGGAAAAGCGAAGAGAGACACAGAAGAATCGAGTATCTGGAAAAGTTTGGAGTGTGCCCTAAATGCTATCAAGAGCAGAAAGAAATCGAAAAAAGCGTGGGATGCAAGGAAGTGAAGATGCTCTATAAGGACTACAAAAAGGATTATCCAGATTGTAAAACAAAGGCGGGAAGCTATGACGGAGAAGAGAAAACAATAATTGTTTATGTACCGGAGGAAGCATAAACAATAAAAAGTTGCACAATGTGTTAAAAAGGTATTGACAAAATGACACATTGTGCATATAATATAATTGTAGCAAGGGAACAGCAGGAAAGGAGTTAAAAATGGAGAACGAAGAAATGAGCAAAGCCGATTTAATAGCAATGTTGGTATCAATTAGAGAAGTAGCA
>ERZ1035032.79-NODE-79-length-74366-cov-44.866736_pt1 | contig 74366 bp, 63 predicted proteins | sample MGYA00520693_ERZ1035032 | MGnify/ENA primary metagenome ERZ1035032 (study PRJEB33766, sample SAMN09781740) | gut metagenome | biome: gut microbiome | host: Homo sapiens | place: Madagascar | study: EMG produced TPA metagenomics assembly of the PRJNA485056 data set... | reverse complement strand
AGACATTTGGATATCACGCCTGGAAGAACGGCACACCACCTGCTCTGCTGATGGATGTCTACAATCACTCGTCCTATAAAGTCACGCAGCAATATCTGGGTATTGAGCAGGATGAACGTGATGAGATTTATCTGAATCTTGAGCTATAAAAAAATAGGATTAACAGAACAGCCAGTGTTTCTCTATTTCAGAAACACTGGCTGTTCTATGAATCCGTTATAAAACTCTACAGCCGCCGCAATATCCTTCTCATCCGGATGCCCCTTTGATACACCGCCAATCAGCTTGAACGGACCAAACGTATCAAATCCCTTGCATGAAAACTTTCCGACAATGTTGTCATGTTTGTATGCAATCACCTACGCAATTGGCTTCCCTTCATCCCGGTAAATCAGATAGTTTCATTCCATCAATTCCACTGCTGTCTCTTTCTGCTGACAAATTCTCCATAGCAGCTTTTATATTTGATTCCTCTATATTTCATTCACAGTTATATCAATATGCCCCCCTTGTCCGCAGAGTTGCTAATTCTACTGTTAACATTTCTCTATAATTATCCTATTAAAATTCTATAAATACTGAAATCTCCTGTAATTACAATATTGCGCATAGAAATGTACTCTGACATGGTACCTAAGATATCATGTCAATTACGTATAGGTAATGTATATCTAAAAAAAGGAGACTATATGCAAGAAACAGATATTTGTGTCAATTCCTTATAGGTAATGTATATCTTGATGGTTCAAAATTAATACTTCTTCAGTATGATCAGATGGTTGAAGTGTCAATTCCTTATAGGTAATGTATATCAACTAGTTTTATCAGTATCTAATTATGATCCTACTCCATTTTCATCTCAAAATCAATCTAAAATGTTCAAAAAGTCCGTCGACCTACAACAACTCCGTCTATGTAAACCCTTGATTTTACAGCATTCTATACTATTCCTCAATCTTTCTTTGACATCGACAGGTTTTCTAAGCAAAAATTACGCAAATTAATATAAAATAGTACTATTCAGATCAATATAACACCTTCTAACCCCTTGTATTTACTAGCATTGGAGGTCGACGGATTTTTTAACTCATTTCACCATATTCTAATCTGCCTCCTTACCTTTTTATACCCGTGTTTCCTATCGCAGGAATAATATAATTGTTAATTATCAGCCTATTGCTATAATTATAATTCTGTGTATGCAGTATTTACATACATATACTAAAATTCTTCGACTATAACATCATTTCTATCTGATAAAGTGCATATAAATCTGGCATGCGCTCCGTACCATGGATTATCATCTATAACATTATATGTTATATTATATTTACTACTTATGTCATCATAATATATTACACTTGCTTCAATTGATGGCTTAACCTTCTTCTTATTTTCATCATCATATAAATATGCATTTCCATTTTTATCGAATTTTTCTTCATAAGTTAAATAGGAACCTTTTATTATCTCCTGATACTCTGAAGTCTTATATATATCTACCTCAAAATTTTCTTTAGTATCATTTGCATTCTTATAATTCATTAATGCAAAACTGCCAATTATACAAACCACTGCAATTAAAACTATGCTAAATGCTTTTTTCATTATATCTTTACTCCCATCTGTTATTTCGAATCAATGTAAATCATATACCTAAAGTATTATCAAAATCATCAATTTTTCCATATTCTCACTTCCAAATGCATCAAAGATTGCTTTAATAGCTGTCTCTCTTATATGCTTATATAGACAGTTTTCTTCCTCGACACATATATCATAAGATGGCTCGTCATCCTGCTCGAAGGTTCCATATGCGTCCACTATTTGAATCATGCCACACTTTTCATCGTCCCTGAATTTAAAAACAACCATATCGTTGCGTTTAAATTTTGGTATTCCGATAATCCTGAAACACCTCCATTATCTGTCTCCCTCTATCAATCTGAATGTCTTATAGTTTGTATCGTCCTGTGGGCTGCAGTATATCGCAAACTCGATATTTTTAAATGCATGCATATAATCTTTAATCACATTTTTTGCAGCATATGCAACGATATTTGCTTTATTCATAAAAGCTCCACATCCAAATGCTCCAAGTATTACTGTATCGTTTCCTTCAGAAACGGCAACATCCAGTATACGTCTTAATCTCTTCTCATGTATTTCAAGCATTTCCTTATCGCTGATTTTTGCTGCCTTTTTGCCATCGCCTGTATTATGTTTATTGCTTGGCATGGCTCTTAAATTCGGTGCTGCGCAAGTAATTACATTTACTTTATACCACTCATTCTCGGGCAATAAAGCCGGGTTATTTGTATCGCTTTTAAATACCGTTACCTCCGGTGTATAAATGATATCGTCGTTATGTAATGGATTTCTTGCCTGCTTATGAGGTGTATAAAATCCATCCCACATATCAGGTGAATTCAGACAGAAATAAAGATATGAACACCTGCACAGACACTCCTCCTGGGCTGTTGAACCTCTTACAACACCTCCGCCCGGATTTGAAGCAGAGGCAAAATTGTGTACTGCTACCTTATTATCTCTATATGCCTTTGCAGCCTCAAACGTTCTCTTCTTTGAAACAATCACTTTTGCAGGCTCATCATATATATTTAGATTCGGTTTCTCCAAAGCATCTGTTTCCAATATTAGTTTCTGTCCGCTTGCAGATGTCTTTAAGTCAGCATTAAGCTTTCCATTCGTTTTGCTTAATCTCTCTGTATCCTGAAATATTAATACATTTTCTTCTCTTCCCATAATGATTCTCCATTTCTTTAAAAAATGCCTGTGTTACCAGCATTTTCTGTGCCATAGCTGTCTCTCCTTCCATTATACCTTACAATTCCGTCTACTGTTAATTTTATTTTCTTCATCCTGTTTTTTCAATAAACCTGTGGTTTACTTTTTTCATGTCAGTTTTTGCTGACATGATGATAATACACCAACTTCGAAAAACTATTTTCAACAGAAGTTTACACCTTATTTCAGACAGCAAAAAAGCCCTGTCCTTACGAACAGAGCCCTATGCATTATTTTGCACTTACAAGCCTTACTATCACATCAATTCCAGCCGCCCAAAAGAGTATCGCCCCCACGATATATACCTTTGTCTTCTGCTCGAAACCGAAGTGATATCCTGTGTAAATGCCTGCCACTATACAGATGACAGTGAGCAGCGCCACCATTATCATAATGGTGAAAAGTCCGGTACCAAGGAAGCCGAATGCTATTCCTGCAAGAACCGTATAAAATGCGGTGATTCCTGCAATCCTTAACACTCTTTTCATGTCAAGCTGCGCCTGACAATGCTCCTCAATCCTTTCGTTTCTTATAGCCTTTCCTATAAGCCTGATCCCCAGTCCTATCAGTATTCCGATAGAAATTATCTCTCCTAAAAGTGCTTCATCCTTCACCGAGTATTTTCCATTAAGGAAGCTTGATAGGAAATATCCGATATACATTGCTAACAACTGACAAATCGCAATTATGACGCAAATGGCTGTAAGCTGTTTTTTATTTATTTTTTGAACTAGGGAACCCTGACATTCCATCGCAACGAAAATCTCAAGCGAGCTCCCCGCCACGATTAACAGATATTCTATCCAGCCCATTTTTGCCTCCCTTAATGTACAAACATTCTTTAATTAATTATTTGTCGCTATCTGCCTTAGCATCTATTGAAGCTAATTTATATATGAACTTAACGCTGCCCGTCTGTCCATCAGCGATTGCTGAGTATGTCTGATATTCCTCACCTGCGTCAATTACTGCCTGAAGCTTGTCGGTGAATGGCTTTAAGTCACCGTTGTATGCGTCGAGAATCTTGTTGATTCCCTCCTCATTGAACTGTACCATACCATCTGCAAGTGTGTGTGCCCCTTCTGAAAGTGTCTTAGAGCCTGTTGTGAGCTGGTCTACACCTGAGACTATCTGATTTGTTCCATCTGCAAGCTGTGAGGCTCCGCTGTTGAGCTGTGCATTGTTCGCTACAAGTGTGTTTGAACCATCTACAAGCTGCTTGATACCACTTGTGAGAGTTGGCACTGAGTTCATGAGTGACTGTGTTCCGGCTGAAAGCTGGCTTGCTCCGGCATTGAGTGCTGTGGCTCCAGCATTAAGTGTATCATTGTTTGATGTAAGCCTTGCTGCTCCGGCGCTAAGCTGAGACGAACCATCTTTAAGCTGCTTGATTCCACCTGTAAGAGTTGGAATTGAATTTATCAAAGATTTAGTACCATTAGCAAGTGATGACGCTCCTGTTGAAAGAGCATCTGCTCCTGTTACAAGGCTATATCCATTTTCCTGTTTTGCATTAATCTGTGCCGAAACATTAGATTTTGCAGACTCAATTCCTGTAATAACTGCACTTTGAGCTGCGTTTTCTGCCCCAGTTTTTGCCGCATCAGCTACAGCTTCTCCCACTTTATCTTTTGAGCTATTTGCAACACCGGCCATAACCTTGGTTGCCATATCATTGAGTTTCTGATTTACTATTGCACTAACTAATGCATCATAATCTGGTATAGTTTGTGGCAATTTTAATACTTCTTTAACACTCTGCTGAAGTTCTTTACTACTATTATATGTCGATTTAATTGTAGCTGTATCTGCACTTTCTAAAGCAGTAACCCTCCCCTTTATCGTGGTTTCAACTGTAGCACTTACAGTAGTAGTTATCATATTCATAAGGTCTGAATCATTTTCAAGCAACTGAACTGCCTTCTTTACAGAATCATCACTTGTCATAGTCTCATAATAAACTTCAGACGCTTTTGCTTTAGTATTTCCATAATTAGCTTTATTGTTTGGATTAGAAAACTGCTTATCAACACTTTCCTTTGCAGCCGCCTGATATCCAGCCTTTTCCTTATCTGTAAGCGGTGTCTTTAATCCAGTGTCCAGTGATTTTATGCCTTCATTTATACTGCTTGCACTTGCTGATAACTGACTAGCTCCATCATTAAGCTGTTTAGCTCCATCCACCAATGTTCCTGATTTTTCTGCCAAAGTTCCAATACCGGCATCTAAATCACTTGCTCCCTTTGCAAGACCATTTGCTCCATCCGTATAAGTCTTCAAACCATCCTTAAGTGTTGCACTTCCGCTTGCAAGCTGGCCTGCTCCACTATTAAGCTTATCTGCTCCTGAAACCAGGGCTCCTGTGCTGTTTCCAAGTGTATTCAATCCACCACTTAATGTACTAACTCCATCAGTATATGCCTTAAGTCCACTCTGCAGTGTGCCAACTCCTGATGCGAATGTGCCGAGCTTGCTCTGCAATGTTGAAAGTCCGTCAGCAAGTGTGTCAGTACCCTCTGCCAGTGTCTTTGAACCATCCTGAAGCTGTGTTGAGGCATCCTTTAAGTCATTTATCATGTCATCGAGGTCTGATGTGTCAATTCCGTCTGTGCTTACATAATCAGATGCGTTTACCACGAAGGTCATGGCTGCAGGCATTGAGAAATTCTCCACATCTGCTGTCATTTCCATGTATTCAGGGATATTTACATCGCCATCAAGATCTCCGTCCTTGATTCCAAGGCTGTCCTTTAAGCCCGGAAGTGCATAGCCGAGCACTACGCTTGATGAGTCGTTTACCTCAGCCTTGCCGTTTGTCACTTCGATATTCTCGAAGCCATCACCGAGTACAAGTCCTGTTATTGCTGCAAATGGTACGGAAACTGTCTGCTTCTCGCCGTTTACTGTCTCTGTATATGATGTGGTATTTGTGTAGTCAAAACGGATTTTGACCTTTCCTGATTTTCCTGCAAGGTCCTCAGGTGAGATTTCTTTTCCATCGAGGTAGTATGTAACCTTCTGTGTTACAGGTGGCTCTGCTGTGGCTGTGCCCTGATAGTAAATGTCCTTGCCACCGGCCTGCCATGTGAGCTTATCACCGCTTTGTGTGAATTTTTCCTTACCCTTTACGTTCTCGATATCTGAAAGGTTTGAAGCATCCTCCAAGGTATCCTTTTTGTCTTTATTTTTAAGGTGATCTACTACGATTGTTTTGTTTACGTTGCCGTTTGCATCTGAGATGAGGTATACGCTCTCGTCCTTGTCTGCATCGTTATCCTTTAATGATACGCTGTCCATGAGCTTATCTGCTATGTCATCAGCATCCTTGCTGCTTCCTGTTGTGCTGTCTGCCTCGGCTGTGACCGCTGTGCTGCCCTTCTCGGCAAAAACTGCTGTTGCTCCGATGCCTGTACCTACAAGTGCTATTGTGAGGACTCCGGCTACAACACGGACAATATATTTACTTTTTAACTTTTCTTTCAATTCTGGTAATTTCATGTCTTATTCCTCCTGATTTTATTTTTGAGGTTATATTTTTATGTTATGAGGGTCAAAAATATTTTGCCCCCACTTATGATTAATCAGATCACTTAGCTGTCAGGTTCTTGTTTTTAAAGCCTGCGCTTGTGGCACATATTACTCTGTCAAAAATCATAAACATTGACGGAAGTATAAATACTACTACAAACATACTGATGATTGCGCCTCGTGCAAGCAGTATACAGATAGAACTGATCATATCAATGTTTGAATAAAGTCCTACACCAAAGGTTGCGGCAAAGAAACAAAGAGCACTGACAATAACTGAGTTTGTTGAATCTGCAAGCGCCTTTGTGATAGCCGGCTTTTTGTCCATTCCGGTGTATCTGTTCTTTCTGTACTTTGTGGTCATAAGTATCGCATAGTCAACCGTTGCACCAAGCTGTATGGTTCCGATTACGATGCTCGCGATAAACGGAAGCTTCGTTCCTGTAAATCCCGGAATTCCCATATTTACAAAGATTGCAAACTCGATGACCGCTACAAGTATGATTGGAAGCGATACCGATTTGAATACTACGAGGATGATAAGGAATATCAATACGATTGATACCGCACTTACACGCTTGAAGTCTGTATCTGTAATAGTGATAAGATCCTTTGTACAAGGTGCCTCACCGATAAGCATTGCGTCCTCGCTGTAATTCTTTACTATCTTTTTAATCTCTGTAATCTGGTTGTTTACCTCATCAGATGCTGTCTCATATTTTGATGAAACAAGCATCATCTGGTAATCACCGTTTTTGAATATCTCCTTTGCCTCATCCGGCACCATATCATCCGGTATGGTAGGTCCGAGTATTGAGTCAAGCGATACCGCAAGCTTCACTCCATCGACCTTCTTTATATCATCTATCATGCTTATGCTGTCTGCCTTTGACATATCGCTCGGCGCGATGATGATATGTGTGGCACCCATAGCATACTCCTTGTCGAGTCTTTCATTGGCCTGCTTACTGTATGCACTGTCAGGCATGGTTCCTGCAAGGTCATAGTAGACCTGATCATGAGTGTATCCGTATATTGCCGGGATGAGCACTACGATGAAAATCACTGCAAGTATCTTATAATGATTTGTTACCCAGCTTGCAATCCTGGAAACATCCGGCATAAGAATCTTGTGCTTTGTCTTCTCGATGGCCTTATCACATGCAAGAATCAGTGCAGGGAGAATTGTTACACATCCGATAACTCCGAATACAACGCCCTTTGCCATTACGATTCCCAGGTCAAGTCCAAGTGTAAAGCTCATGAAGCAGAGGGCTACGAAGCCTGCGATTGTTGTGATTGAGCTTCCTGTTACTGAGACAATTGTGTGGGAAATGGCATGTGCCATGGCTCGCTTCTTGTCTCCGTCATATCTGTCTATCTGCTCCTGATAGCTGTGCCACAGGAAAATCGAATAATCCATTGTTACGGCGAGCTGCAATACTGCTGTCAGTGCCAGTGTCAGATATGAAATCTGTCCCTGTATAAAGTTTGTTCCCAGGTTATAGATAATAGCCATTCCTATGCTTAGGAGGAATAACATCGGAACAATTATTGAATCCATTGTAATTCCCATGACAAGCATTGAAAGCAATGCTGCTATGATGACATATATAGGAGCCTGCTGCATAACAAGTGTCTTTGTATCTGCGTTGACCGCTGCCATTCCTGCTACGAAGCAGTGGTTTTTCACCATCTTATCCATCTTGTTGACGGCTTCCATTGTCTCATCCGAACCCATTGTGTCACTGTAGGTGACGAGCATGAGCTGGCTGTTTGCATCCTTGTTGTTGAATGCGTCGTACACCTCATCCGGAATTGCCTCTCTTGGCAATGTGGAATCAGCGATTGTTCCGTACCAGATGACATCCTTTACACCCTCAAGGTCCTCAATGTCATCAGCCAGAGTCTCTATGTCCTGATCCTTCATATCCTCCAAGATCACAAAAGACAACGCTCCGGTTCCAAACTCATCTACCATGATATCCTGACCCTTCATAGTCTCTATCTGGCTTGGCAGATAAGAAAGGATATCAAAGTTGATTCTCGTGTTGATAAAGCTGATGCCCGACGGTATAAGCAGTGCAAATGCAACTATCAGTATCAGCACACGATGTTTTACGACTCCTTTTCCAAATTTAATCATTAGATTCACCACTCTTTCTTTTATTCGTATTGAAGTATAAAAAAAAAGACCGAATAAATAAATATTCAATCTCTTCGATTTGTCATGTGAGATATACAAATCCATCAATTTGTATATCCGATATGACACATATATGATATTGTATTTGATTTCTGACACTTTTTCATAGCATTTTCATATTTATATGAACACATGCCTCTTTATGGTGTCTCTTTATGATTCTGCTTTATGAGCTTGCTTAAGCCGTCATTTTCCATGGCAATTGTCCTCTACAGCTCACTTAGTATATCATCCATTGAGCGCGTAATCAGATACATGTATGCCTCAGCCATCTCCTTCGGCTCAATATCATCCATGCCCTGGGCTATCCAGCCCTCCGTGATAAAGCACAACGACTGCGCATAATATGTAGAAATCACCTCCGGTGTGAGCCAGCGGTATTTGGATTTCTTTCCTGTGCTCTTTTCGCTTATGATATTCATAAACATCTCGTAGACGCATTTCATGGCAATCTGATTAAACGTCACTGCACCCTCCAGCTTTAGTGCTTTCTTGTAAAAAACACTGTTTGCCGTGATATTATTGAGCATCAGCACAATCGCTTCAAAAATCATTCCGGCATTGAGCAGTGGCTTGATGGGCTCAAGCAGCTCGTTTTTGATAATCCACTCTATCAGCTCGTACTTGTCCTGAAAATGATTGTAAAACGTGGGGCGGATAACTCCGGCCTTGTCCGTTATCTCTTTAATTGTAATCTTATCGATTGGCTTTTTCGCTGAAAGCTCTATAAGGCTCTCAGCGAGTACCAGATCTATTGCATTCTTACCTTGCTGTGTCATTACTCATCAAACTCCATCGTGACAAAGTAGCCCTTCTCAGTCTCCCTCACATCCACGACATCGCCCTCGCGGCTTTTGAGCCTCTCGCTGACCACGTAGTTTCCCGACATAGCAATCGCATGCTCTATCGTATAATAATATGAAGTTGGAAGCTTGCTCTCTGTTACCTTCAGATGGTCACCGACCTTGGTAAGTCCGGGTCTCTCCATCTTAAACTCCATCCGACGCATTCTGTCGCCTTTCTGTTACTGCTTAATTGTCCTCTTTTCTGTCCTCAACAAACGTTGCCTCAAACTCCTTTTGCTTGTTGTAGGCGCTCTCCGCCTTTGTAGCACGGCTTGTAATCCAGATATTGGACACTCCGTTGAAAATCAATATGATTCCGACAACAACAGTGGCTGTCTTCATTACATCAAATGCATTTGTCACGCAGATTATTCCAAAAATCAGACTGATTATTGAAAAAATCAGGCCGACACTCCAGCCTCCGTAACCGTATTTTCTGGCATCCACCGCCTCAATAATACTCCTGATGCTGTGAAAAATGAGCACCAGACCGATGACTATAGGTATCAGGCTCACCACAACCTTTGGCTGTACCAGAAACCATATACCCACTGCCAAAACCACAAGCCCCAGCATCGCTGAAAAACCATTCGTGACTATATTCAAAAAATAGCTGCACATATAGACCACTCCAATGATGATAAGCACTACCGCAAGCACATTGGCCACAATCGTGAGCACCGAAGCCCTCCATATGATAAACACCAGTCCCAGCGCTATGCAAAGCACTGATGACAGTAGAAAATCAGCCTTTATTCTGCCTAAAAACTCCTTCATACACGACCTCCTTTATATATCCTGCCCTACATTACTTTTCTAATTCTGTTCCTCTGCACTTTTCTTAACCAGGTCAAGAACAGTCTGAAGCTCAGCACCCTCAACCGGTGCAGCTCCATATCCAAGACGCTTGTAATCCTCTGTAATCTCAGCCAGCTCAGTAGTTTTATCGCCCTTCGCATCAATTACAAAATATCTGCCCTGTGACGCAGCATCATCCCACACGAGATAAGCACGGATTGCGCAGTTTGGAGCCATATCTCTTGTCGGGAAATCAACTCTGGTGACATTGAGCGTATCAGAAATCTGCATAGACATAACAGAAAAATCCTCCTCCATATATGGATACATACGCTTCTGCTGATATGCCTCCTCGTACAGCTCATCTATTAACTTTTCCTTCTCATCGGCAAGTCGGTCCATGAACTCTTTTCCGCCCTCAAACATCTTCGCCGGCAGGAAAATATGCTCATACTGCATACGCTCAAAGATGACATACTGCTCTGCTGTCATCTGTACAGTCTTGCCCTTTGTCGGTGATGTAGGATGTCCCTCTCTTCTTGCCTTTTCCACTGCCTCAATCTTTTCTACAAGAGGCTTTTTGAAAATCAGATTGTGTGTGAATGGATTGAACGCGATGCCATCAAGCTTTGACTCTTTATTTGCCACCATATTGACGACTGCAAGAAACGGCATATTTACAATGCATGGTGACGGATGATCCTTAGAAAGCTGCGCCTTTGAGGTATAAACCGGCATGAAAGCCTCTCCCTCACCGTTTTTAATAAATAGCGGAATCGGCTTGTTGTTCTCTCCGACATTTGCAGGTACCAGGAATCTGCTCTTAGTGCATTTTTCAATAAGCTTATTGAGTGTCTCCGCCTTTTTGTCGCTCGAATACTGTGTCATCAGCGCCTCAACCTCAGGGTTTTGCACCTCAAGAGTGAAGGCCGGATCGTCCTTTAATTTATTTTTGATTTTATTTTTATCCATTTATACTGCTTCTCCTTATATTAAATGCCCGGATTTACATCCAGGCATTATTTTAACACATTTCTTTTATCAACTCAACAATCTTAGTGTCTCTTGCTATCCATTCTTTATCAAGAAAGGCGCTGTTGGCCTTTATTATCTCATCCGGCGTAGCCCATGACAGATGATACTCAAGCCTTATCTCGCTGTCTGTCATCTGTGCTGCCACATGCTCGTCCCTCACATCACAGAAATACACGTAGGTGTGACAGTAATATATCTTGTCAGCCTCAAATATATCACGTCTCTTTTCTATGACCTTGCCGCACTCCCTGATGCTTTCCGGCACGACAAGAAGCCCTGCCTCCTCGCGCACCTCACGTGCCAGCGCCACCTCGTTGGTCTCGCCTGCATCGATGCCGCCGCCCAGTATCTTGTAGTAACCCTCACCGGCCTGCTGCATGGCAAGCTTTCCGTCTCTGATAATTACCGCGCGCACCGCGAAGCGCTCAAATACCTCCATATCATCGGAATAGTTGTGTTTGTCAAATGTATATAGCGTCCTCATGTTTATCCTCCGTATATGGGCTGTAATCATTCATTAGTATACATGGAAAGTAGTTTTTATTCTACACCATTTGACAGCGAATTGGAATACTATTATTGACCTTTTACCTGCAAAGTAACACCACAGTCTCTCAACATGGCTGGTATCAGGTTAAGGACCGCTTCGTCGAGAATTAGTATGGCACTAAGTTCTCGCTCGATAGCTACGGTGCCAAATGGTTGACATTCAAATGGAATATATAAAGTTAGGCCGTCAGGATTAAACCTGACGGCCTTTATAATTGAGATTTATTTACTTATCTTCTTTCTTCTTTTTCTTCCAAACAACCAAGAATACAATCAAGCCTGCAAGGAAAATAACGCCACCAATAGAGCCGAAGAACAATCCCTTATTGTTGTAGTAACGAACCCAAATGTTGGTGGTTACGAAGAAATCAGTAATTTCTTTAACCTGTTCGTTGCCAGCTGCGTCAACACTTACGATCTTAACTCTATGCGCACTTGTGGAATCACCGGCAATGTCAAAAGTAAATTCACCGTTCTCAGCAATGATTGACTCAATCTCTTCTGTTGTCCATGTTTTATAAGGAGTATTATAATCATCCAAATAAACCGTAATGGAGCTGAGGAGGAGGTTGTCGCTGATGGACATATTAACTGTCATGTTTTCCAAAGCGTAGGTTACACCGTTTTCAAGGTTTGCAACAACGATATTCGGCTTAGTTGCATCAACACCGAAACTGATTTCGGTATCCTTCGTATCAAGGGTGTTTTCAGCAACGTTGCCAGCGGCATCTTCAGAGTGGAATGTCAATCTGTAAACGCCATCATCAGCAAAGTTTTTAGCGAATACTGTGTAAGTGTAGTGATACCAGTTACCATTGCCGCCAGTCACATCAATCTTATAGTCTGTGCCCTCAGTCAGAACGATTGTTTCATTGTTCTTAAAGAGCGTAATCTTGATGTTCTTAAGCTCGTTAGCATTGGTCTCAGTTACAACTACATCAACAGGCTTTTGTACATATGTGCCGTTAAGTTTTTCTGCAGCTTCGCTTATAGCGTAAGTAGAGCCAAATCTGTTAACAGAGAAGTTAATGGTCTTTTCGGTGGTATTGCCAGCCTTGTCAGTTATAGTAGCTGTCAAGGTGTAGATATCATCGATTTCCTTCTCTTCAGCGAAGTTCTTGAAGGTAAATGTACGACCATTATGGAAATCTGCATATGCACCATCAAGCTCAACTGTCTTTCTGTTGGCACCAGTAAGTGTAATGGTTACTTTATCTGCATCATAGTTTGTGTCAGAGTAAGTTACAACAGGAATCACATCGCCATTATTAGCAGAATTATCAGCAACACCGGTTATTTCCAGAGAAGGCATTGTGGCGTCTACAAAGAATGTCTCCTCCGTATACTCTGCGGATGCGTTACCAGCTTTATCATTCATAGCAATATCGAATGTATACTTAGCATCCTTGCTATAAGAAATTGTAGCTGTATGCTTGTCACCGTTGGTAGTCCAACCGCTAACAGTAGGCTTAGTGGTCTCTAAACCGTCATCAGTTGCAGTATTAGTAATTATCACTCTTTCTGCATTGAAGTTGTGCTCAGTGATAACAACAGTTGCAGTACGGTATGCTTTGTAGTAATTACCATTCTGAACATCATTGTTATCATAGGTTACTGCAATTACAGGTGCAGTCTGGTCAATTGTAAATTCATTGGATGCAACAGTGCCTTCTGCAAAGGTTTCACCTACACATGCATTTCCAGCAAGGTCAGTATAAGCAATATCAAACTTATAATCACCGTCTGCAGTGTACTTAATTGTTGCAGTCCATATTGTGTCATCACCGTTTCCTGTTCCAGCAGTCTTAGTGAAATCAGAAATGGTAGGTACAGTTCCATCAGTATTTGTGATGCCTACAACAACTTCCTTGGCATTGAAGTTGCGCTCTGTGACAACCACAGTTGCAGTTCTGTCTGCCTTAAAGAAGCTATCGCTATCAGCTACATTGTTATCGTAAGAGACAACGATTGTAGGTGCAGTGATATCAATCTTAATCTGTCCTGCAGTAGTTGTTGTCTTTCGTTCGTTGCCAGCATTATCAACTGCATCTACTTCAACGATAACATTGTTGCTATTGAATTTCTCGGAATCAATTGTAATATTGCCTGTCCAAGAACTAACGAGATTATCTGCATCAAATACAGCCCCTTTAGTCTTAGATGCCAGGTCAAAAAGAATACCTTCTTCAACTGCATCAGTGTCAGTAGTGTAAATCTTATAAGTGATCTTGTTAAGGCCAGAGTAATATCCGTTATCTGCTGCATTAGCACCAGCATACCTAGGATCAACAACCTTAAGGTCTACGCTCACATCATCCTTATGTATTCCATTTGCATTCGGTTTTTCAGGAAGAATATCAATTTCAGGAGCATTAGTTTCACCGACAGGTTTCTGATTATCAACTACAACACCAGTAGAACGAACAATCTTAACGTTGCCAGCTCTATCTTCAGCCCTGAAGTAGATTACAAATTTTTCACTCGGTTCAACTGTAATTCCAGTTTCCGCATTATAATCGGTCCATGCATCATTTTCAGCATATTCGCTTACATCAGCGACTTTCTGATACTTAAAGGACTCAAGACCACTTATATCACAGTTAGCAGAAAGCTTCACAACAACTGTCTTACCATAGAAAGTATCAAATGCATGAGTGTCCATAGAACCAAGAATAGACTTTTCACCAATCTTGATATCCATCTCTGTAGGAACACTCTTGTCAAGAGTAAATGCTGTAGGAGCAACCTGACCGGTATAATCAACACTGCTATTAATGTTGCCTGCCTTATCTGTACAACTGATTTCAAATGTATAATGTGCTTCGTCAGTATACTCGATTACGGCCTGCCATGTATCAGCCTTGCCTTCAACCTTTGTCCAGCTGTCAGCCTTAGCAAGGTACTCTGCATAGCTTGTTACCTCAGTACCACTTGCCATAACTTTTGCTACAACCTTAGTTGCATCAAAGTTATGCTCAACAATCTGGATAGTTGCAGTACGGTCTGCTTTGAACTGATCGCTGTTCTTAGCACTATTATTATCATAAGTAACATTAACAACCGGCGCAGTCATATCAACGGTGAATTCATCCTTCTCGTAGGAATCATATACGTTGCCGGATCTATCGGTATACTTGATATCAAAGGTGTAGTCGCCATCCTCGATAAACTCAATCTCTGCGGTATATACATCGCCATTTTTGGTGAATGTCGGAGACATTGCAGTAGATGTATATTTGCCATCATCTGTGGTCTTTTCTACAGTAATTACAAGATGACCATCCTCAATATCCTGAGCAAAAAAGTTTGCTTCTTTTATCTTAATAACAGCTTTCCTCTGTGCATTAAAGTATCCTTTATCATAATCATTAACATTCTGATATTCAACACTGATTCCAGGAGCGACGTTATCAACTACAACTGCATTTGCATCTGCAAGATATGCATCATTCGTTGCCTTGTCATAAGCTGTAAAGGAAACGAATCCACGGAATTGTGCAGGAATTTCAAACGAGGTGTACCATCTGTTTGTATTTCCGTCTCGTGTAGCAGTTACAGTTTGATTTAACTTTCCTACATTTGTATCGCTTGCACCTTCTTGTACAGCGTAAGAATATACAAAGTGGTCAACGCCAGCGATATCATCTGTTGCTTCAATAGTTACCTTAACAGGAGCCTTGTAGAAACCGAAGGTAATGTTCTCAAGCAGTACACCAACAAAGGTAGGTTTATATGTAATCTTTAAATTATCCGGATCAGTCTTATCAACACAGAATGTGTCGCTAATTGCTTCCACCTGTGCATTACCAGCTGGATCAGAATAAGTTGCACCAATTACATAATTACCCTCAATATCAAAGGTGATTTCAGCTTCCCAAGTATCTGCTGCAACCTTGTGCCAATTGTCTTGGTCCTTAAGATAATTTGTATAATCCTTAGAGGAAAGATCAACGGTCGGGTCTCCAGTTACAACATCATCTGCGGTAGCTGTAAACTCAAAGTCACTTGCACGGAAGTTGTGCTCAACAACTTTGATTTTAGCGGTTCTGTCAGCATTGAAGTATGCACCGTCAGCTTCTTCAATGGAAATCTTCGGGGCAATCTTATCAACTGTAAAGATATCCTTTTCATATGAGTCGTATACGTTACCGGCTCTATCAGTGTACTTAATGTCTAATGTGTAATCAGCATTTTCATTGAAATCAATGGTTGCTGTATATACATCGCCATTCTTTGTAAATTTAGGAGCCACATTTGTAGAAGAATATGTTCCGTCATTCAATGTCTTTTCAACGGTAATTGCCAACAGACCATCAGCAATATCCTTCTCAAAGAAGTTTGCCTCGTTAATTCGGATAGTTGCTGTTCTGTCAGCCTTATAATATTTATCGTTCAGAGCGTTGTTATTAGAATAAACAACATCTACGCCAGGAGCAATACTGTCTACTACTACAGCGTTAGGATCCGCCTTATCTGAAGAAACGCCAGCCTTGTTTGTTGCAGTGAAGGAAACGAATCCACGGAATTGTGCAGGAATTTCAAACGAGGTGTACCATCTGTTTGTATTTCCGTCTCGTGTAGCAGTTACAGTTTGATTTAACTTTCCTACATTTGTATTGCTTGCACCTTCTTGTACAGCGTAAGAATATACAAAGTGGTCAACGCCAGTGATATCGTCTGTTGCTTCAATCTTAACTGTTACAGGTGCTTTGTAGAAACCAAAGGTAAGTCCCTCAAGCAAAGTACCAACGAATTTAGGTTCATAGCTAATCTTCAAATCTACCGGACCGCTTGTATCTACAGTAAAGTCCCAAGGAGCAACAGAACCTTCCGCAGCCTTTGCATCATCACTAGCATTGTTAGCAAGATCAAGTCCCTTTACATCAAATACATAGTGTGCATCACCGGTAAATGTGTATTCAGCAACATAAGTATCAGCAACAGAATCGTCTTTCTTCCACTCTACAGAAACAGCCTTTCCGTCAACAAGAACATCCATTGCAGTTTCATCAAAATTGTGTTCAATCACGGTAATGGTTGCTTTTCTTGCTTCCTTGAAATATTTATCATTTGTAGCGCTGTTGTTGTTATATTCAACAGTTACGACAGGAGCAGTCTTGTCGATTGTAAACTCCTCTGCAGGATATTCGTCATAGATGTTGCCTGCTCGGTCAGTATACTTAACATCGAAGGTGTAATCTGCTTCATCGCTGAAAGTGATGGTTGCAACATATTTGCCGTCTTCCAATTTGAACTCAGGCTTGTATACTTCATTTTTAGTTGTACCATCATTAGAAACAACCTTTGCGGTAATGTACAGCAATCCATCTTCAACGTCCTGAGCGAAGAAGTTTGCTTCCTCTACAGTGATTGTTGCTGTTCTATCAGTGTTGAAGTATTTGCTGTTATAGCCTGTTGCAGGATCCCATGTAACAGTAACACCAGGAGCAATCGTGTCAACAACAACTACTTTTTTATCAGAGAGCTCAGTTGCTCTTCCAGCTTTGTCAATTGCCTTAACACTTACAGAACCACGGAACTGTGCAGGCACATCAAACTTGGCAGTCGCTTTCTTGCCGTCTCTGGTAATATTAGCACTTTCGAGAGTAATTGTTTTGTTACCATAGGTGCACTCAAACTTCTCAATACCAGCAGTTTCATCATATGCTTCTACAACAACTTCAATAGAATCTTGTCTATAGAAACCAAAGGTAAGATTTTCAAGAAGAACTCCACCAAAGCTAGGATTGTAACTGATGGAAACATCGTAAGGCTCTGCCTTATCTACGTAGAAGTCGTAAACATCCTTGCTTCCCGCATCTACTTGTACGCCATCATTCTTCAGGCCTGCAAGGTTCTCATAAGTGAAGCTCCACTCATAATGTCCATCCTGCTCGAATTTATATGAACCTTCGAACTTATTGCTGCCGGAAACATGCTTCCAAGTGATATCGGTTGCATTTACAGTTACAGCCTCGCCGTTTCTCTTAATAATGAGACCCGCAGCAGCATTTTCCTGGGAGAAGGTATCTTCACGATCCTTAACAGTGATGGTAAGTTTTCTTGTGTCGTTATAGTAGCCCTTTTTTGCGTTGGTATTCTGAGTGCCATCGATTGCAAGAGCAGCTGTCGGCTTTGTAGAGTTGATCTTAATTTCCTTTTCTACAACTTCCTCATTGCCGGCGCGATCTACAACGCGAAGCGTAACCTTAACATTCTTACTGTTGTAGGTGTTTGCTGTTACAACAATAGAGTCTTCGTGGATATTCTTAATATCGTCGCCGTCTTTGAACTCATAAAGAGTGTTTTTTTGACCGTCAACGCTATCACGGGTAATCCAATATTCAACAAGAGCAATACCGGAGTAATCACCCTTATCTTCTGCCTTTACAGTGAAGGTTACATCGGAATTATAATAACCATTTTCATTCGCTGCATTCGGAGTAAGCGTGATCTCGGTTTTTGTGGTGTCAATAACAATCTTCAAAGGAGAAGTAGAAAGGGCTTTAACCTCATGGGCCATAACAGCCATTTCAGCGTCATCCTGATAAACCAACTCAATCTTAGCAATTTCGGTGGTCTTATTGAGAGTTGCAGACTTAACATTGCTTCCGCCACCGATTACCTTGCCATCCTTGTCGTAAAGAATGATGCCATCTTTATCCGTTGAAAATGTGACAGTACCATCGTTCTTATAAACGTAGGTCATTCCGTTGGAGCGAATAGCACTCTCATCATCAAACAGAGTCTTAATATCAACATCAGCCTGTTGGATCTTAGCAAAGGTTGCAACAATTTTCTTGTCTTCAGTGATATTTTCAATAGTGAACTTAACAGCTCCATTCTCGGTTTCGTATTCACTGATATCTATATCATTTACCTTAACAGAAGTTACAGCGTAACCGTTGTCAGGAGTTACGGTAATTTTACTGGAACCATTATAGTCAACAGTATCAGAACCAATAGAGATAGAACCATTCTCGGTCTGAGTTTCCGTAACATTAAATGTATTAGGAGCAAAGGTGATAACAACAGTGTAGTCCTTGTCTGCGGTTAAGGTTTTCACATATCCGGAATCATTATTTCCAGTAACATCTTTCTGCTCTTGGTCATTAACAACGACTTTAGAAACTTTGTAGTTTATTTCCGGGGTTGCGCTAATCTCAACTTCAGTTCCAGTAACGACAGTTACCTTGCCTCCAGCAGTTGCAGGCTCAAGGATTTTGACATTACCATTCTCGTTATATGTAACGGTAATAGTATATACCTTAACAAAAGTTGCTGTGACTTGAATATCTCTCGAAACCTTTTTGATTTCAGAAGTGAATTCGGTCTTACCGGAAACATCTGAGATTCTTTCATCGCCAATGGTCAATGATTCGATTTGATAGCCTTCATCAGCTTTTGCAGTGATTTTCACTTGAGTACCAGCATCAACCTTTGTGGTGTCTGCTTCTACATCGTTAATAAGAAGCGAGCCGCCTTCACCGGCCTTCGCAGTAACAGTAACTTCCTTTACTACCGTTGCATCAATTGCAACATCTTTTTCAACAGTGATAGTACCTTCGTAAGCCTCACCCTTGGTAACGTTAACATTCTCGCCACCAATAGTCAGTGTTTTGATATAAGAACCACTGGCAGGTGTGATCTTAACCGGAACCTCAGTTCCTACAGTAACTGTTGCAGAGCGTTGCACGGCTTTATTTACCTCAACAGTTGCATCACCGGTAACATTAACAGAAATTGTTGCGGTGGAAGCTTCTTCCTTAGCTAATTTAACATCACGATGATATGCTTCGTTTGCGTTAACATCGGTTTCAATCTGCTGTGTCACATAGCCTTCCTTGGACACAGTAAGGGTAACTGTTCCTGAATTCAAATCAGCTTGACTAAGGATGTCAGCAATTTTACTATTGTCTATAGCTGCCGTACCATTAGCGTCTGTTGTCGCGGACAGGTCTAAAACAACATTTCCACTATACTCTTTGTACAACTTTATCGTTGCACCTTCAATTGCTACACCACCTTCATCTTTTACAGTAACAGTGTAGGAATTCGGATATTCTGTCGTTGCAGCAAACGCTGTCAACGACGTCATCGGTAACATGGCGAAAACCATCAAGACTGACAATAATATCGCCAAGAACCGATCTGTAGATTTTACTCTCGTTCTACTCATCTTTCTTTTGCTCCTTTACATACTTGCTGTAGTTTATATATTTATAATTCAATCCGTTCAGCATACAATGCATTCCGAAAGAGAATACAAACACTGCAAAGATTATGTATATCAACTGCAGTTCTGCATTACATACTTTTGCAATAATTATGGTGAATAATGAAACAAACATCAAGACATCCATAATTTTTGCTTCCATATTTTGAAAGAAATGAATAATCCCAAACTGTTTTTTGTCACCATAAAGTTCATTGAATCGCACACTTGCCTTGCAACTTTGATTAATTATCAAAACCATAAAACTTGTTCCAATAAGGCCTATCCAAAAGCCTGCGCCGGAACAATAAGTAATGAGCATCGTCTTTTCCTTCATCGAACTTCCTAAAGGCATTAGAGCAATTGCCAATGCAAAAAGGAATAGAAATCCAGTAAAAAGTAGCATCATCTTTCTTTGTCGTTTCAACGATGCAATTGTTTGTCTATATGTCACTTATTTCACCCTCCTACTCGATCAGTTCTGAGCTTACCGTGAAGGACATCTCAACATCAACTGTAAATTTACTTGGATCAGCATTTGCATGAGCTGAAAATACATCTCCTTGGATAAGAACCGAAGTCTCTCCTGCTTCTGCTGGAGGAAGATTTGCTGTAAGTACTGTAGTTTCTCCTGCAGGTTGTTCAAATACCGATGTTTCTCCTGACGATTCATTCAATACAGTTGTTTCATTTGGTTGCGGATGTAAGGTAGAAATTGCAAACTTCTCAGTTCCAACACTAACAGGCAATCCAGCTGTCTGAGACCGAAGTCTTCCAGACTGAGTTATTTTGTCAGTAAGCTTACCGCGTTCAGCATTTACAGCACTTGGCTTATAAGCCTTGTTGCCTGAACTCTCGTTTTGCTGACGAATGGCTTCGATTGCTTTTTTAGCAGTTCGACCAGAAACGTCACCGTAAAGTTTAGGCACATCCAATAGGAAGAACAATGCCACCCCTACCAAGAAAAGAACACCTGCTACAATAAAAGAAACCAACGATAAAGTTTGTAATAATTCAACTGACATTATTCGTTCCCCCCTTTACTTGTCCCAAATGCAGTATCAATTGCACTCTTGGTATCTTCCAATAGGGATATTGTATTGTTCTTCTTTTCTGCAGTTTTATCTGCTGTAGTTTCAATACCTTTGACAGTATCAGAAACCGTGTTGAACATTGTTGTCAACTGTTCTTGTGTAATACCGTCTTCCTTAAATTTAGTTGCATATTGTTGAAGAGCACTTCTTGACATCTCAAGCAATTCCAGTCTGACAATTTCACTTTCCTCTTTATTCAGAGCAACGGAATCAATAAGTTTTTCCAAATTTTCAAAGAATGGTTTATATTTACCCTTGTCATCAGCTTCAACCACATATTTTGCTATGTTTTGATAGAAGGAACCGATACTAGCATATGCTGTTGCCATGCCGTTGTACCCGTCTGGCACCTTTGCAAACCATTCAGAAGCGCTGATAGCACCTGTGAAATCGTTAGAATTTGTAGAAACATTTTCACCTTGGAAATAATACCAGTACAGTTTACCTGTTTCAAAACAAATCTCATTATAATTCTCTGGATTCTCTTGCAATGCATCCTTATTGTTAATAATGTACTTTATCAGCATATTTGCTTCAGTTTGAGTAAATACATCATCATTATTTTTGAATGCCTCTATCATACCTAAATAGGCATCTCGCTCTCCTGCCTTACCAGGAATAGCAATACATTCTTTATAGATGTCAAGACTCTCATCATAACTTGCAGTTTTAGCCTCTTCGATCTTTTCAGTGTATGTATCTGTTGCTTTTTGAGATGCTGTAAATTTAAGCACAAAACCTGAAATCGCAAACACAACAGCCATAATTAATGTGAGCGCGAAACTCCAAAGTTTTCTCTTCTGTTTTTTCTTGTAAAGCGGCTCCAGAATTTCATAGTTTTCAAGGTCGTACATTAACTCAGCACAGCTCTGATAACGATCTGCCGGTTGTTGCTGCGTACACTTCTGAATAATAGCATCTAATCCATGTGAAAGAGCAGGGTTAATTGCTCTAATAGACTTATCACTAATCAAATTCTTACAAGGATCAACATTTGTAAGGAGATGATACAGAGTAATGCCCAAACAATAGATATCAGTTCTGGCATCTGTACGTCCAAGTCCACTTCCAATATATTGTTCAGGTGCGGCATAACCGATTGTGCCGATACCGGTCGTTTCTCCGAGGTCAATCTCGTAGTTCTTCGCGGTACCAAAATCAATAACCATAATGTTGCCATCAGGCTTAAGCATTACGTTTGCAGGTTTCATATCACGGTAGATAATAGCAGGTTGACGGGAATGCAGATATCCAAGCACGTCACAGAGTTGCTTAGCCCACTCAACTACATAAGACTCTGGTTGCGCACCGTTCTCTTCAATAATCTTATCAAGGGAACGTCCCTCGATATAGTCCATTACAATAATGAAACTATCTTCATCTTCAATAACATCAACGATACTTGGTAAGTTCGGATGTTTTAGCTTCTTGAGTGTTTCAATCTCAGCCATAAGTCCCTGGCGAACTGTATTGAAATCCATCTTACCATCTTTACGGACTTCTTTAACCGCCCAAGTCTTATTCGCTTTTTCATTGATGGCCATATAGACAACGCTCATACCACCATGACCAATTTCACTTAGTATTTTATACTTGCCATCGACAAGTGATCCAATTTCAAGCATGCGTTTTCCTCCGATTCAACATTAAAATGTTCTTACGGAAACAACTGAAATGTTATCTCTTTCTTGACGTTGTTTGTTCAAGTCAATCAAGGCGTCCATATTCTGTTTCATTCCATCGGCATCAACCATTACATTCGGATTTAGATATTGATGAATCTCATCTTCCGTGATCTCATGCCTGAAACCATCACTGCACAACATATATACAACGTTTATCCTTGTGTCACCAAAGAACATATCCGGATATACTTCATCGGAAGCCCCAACACATTGAAGAAGAACGCTTCTTCGAGAATCATGCTCTGCTTCCTCTTCCGTCATATGTCCCAATTCCACTTCACGAGCAACAACCGTTTGGTCTTTTGTAAGGATTGTTACGGTGTCGGTAATTTCATATGCTCGCGTATCACCGACATTCATAATATAATATCTTTTCTCCGTGATAAGCATTGCGGTTACTGTGGTTCCCATACTGGTTCCACAAGAAGCACCGTAAGCCTTAATTTTTTCATTATATTCGGTTGCAATTCCAACCCAGTCTGAACGAATATCTGCATCGGTAATTTCACTCTCACAAAGAACAGGGAGCCTATTATCAGCCCATTTACAGAATGCATTGACAAGAGATGCACTGGCTACTTCACCCTTGGAAAGACCGCCCATACCGTCGCACAGAACGGCAAGAACAACTTTACCCTGACTTGTGCTAAAAACTCGCACATTATAACTGTCTTGATTTGTACTCTTCGTCAAGCCGATATCAGTTGTTGCTGATACTATAAAGTTCATTCTTTATTACCACCTTTCTTTGGGAATTCAATTGCCGGGATAAACTTCCAGACAATCAGTAACACAAGAAGGGTTGAGAAGGGGATTAAAGCGGTCCAAATACCGTTAATTGCTAAAGGAATTGTTGTTAATGGCATAACCGTTGCCTTCTTTCGCCCAAGTATCAAAAGCTATCAATAAAGCTTAAAATCAAAATCTTCGTTTGCGAGTCTAATAGAATCGCCATGGTTAATTTGAACCTCTTCGTTGCTATTGATCATAGTGCCGTTAACAAACGTATGGTTCGTCGAATTCGTGTCAACAATGAAATATGTACCTTCACGTGTAATAACGTTAGCATGGCTACGACTTATCGCAGTATTATCACCAATGAAGTAATCTACATAGCTTCTTTCTTTACCAATACGGAATACAGGCTTGTTAAGAGAAATCTTCTCATTGTTTTTCTTTCTGATCAAATGAGGTGCAATCATCTGCGCAGGTGCATTAGCAGTATTTAGCACAGTGGTTTCGCCGATATTACCTTTGTTAAGTACTGTTGTCTCGCCAAAATTAGCAGCTTGACCCTGAGGCACCTGACGAGGTACGTATGCAGGTTGCTGAGCAGGTGTTGTAGCAGTTGTGGGAGCCGGATTAACTTTCGGTTGAACATTCTGTTGTGCAGGAGCCGTGTTCGTTGCTGCAGATTGCTGAGCAGGTGCCGGTTGACCAGGAACAGCAAACCCAAATCCTGCCAGAGTGTTCGGAGTAACGGGTTTCTTTTGTGCTGGCTGCACTGCAGGCGCCTGAGCTTTTTGAGCGGCTGTGCCTTTTTTCCTTGCTTTCTTCTGTGCTTTATATGCAGCGGCATTTTCTTTATTATAGTGTTGCATCAAGTAGAACCAGCTCATACCTTTCTCTTTAACAGCATCTTCTTGAACAGATGTTTGAGGCACCTGTGTTGATTGTGTAGGTGCGGTTTTTACTGCAGTACCACTGTTTTCCCGAGAAACATCAGTGCCAGGAGTTCCAGATTGTGCTGCAACCAATTTTGTTTGAGGAACCGTCGGTTGTTTTTGCTGATTAGAAACAGGTTCTATCTTCGGTTCTTCTTTCGCTTTTGTAACAACGCTAGGAGATTTTTTTTCGTTTTTAATTTCATCTAAAAGTTTCTTAAACTCTTCTAATGAAAAGACAGGAGCTGCATTAAGATAATTAATAATTTTTGCAACATGGTCGCAATTTTCTGTCTGATCGAATTGTGTTCCAAACATAATTTGCTTAAAGAACGCACCAATGTCTGGGTTGTTTAATTCTGCATTTTCAATTGGAAGACAAATTAAAACAGATTCACAGCTGGTTACATCTGCATAAATGTGTTCCAAATCCAATAATATTGAATTGATGTTAATCATATAGTCTTCAGCAGACAACATAGCATCTACTATTCCAGAAAATACACCTAACAATCTCTTCTTGTTAACTGCCCCAGTGAAAAACTGTGCAACACTTATGTGAGAAGATACATTGTAACGTATAATTTTCTTATTGTTTATTTGTGTGAAGAACGTCTGTGCCAGTCCATGGATCTTATTATTGGTAAGCATTCCCAGACTCATACTATCCACAACATCTTCATCTGAAATCTCATATACTAAATATGTATTAGTACCTTGAGTTTCATAAATGAAATTACTCATTGGTATTTTCTCCTTTCGCTACTTCCATAATTTTGAACATGTTGTCTGCTCAACTTCTACAGTTCCAACATTCCAAATGTTAAAATCATATTCTAAATTGTATTTTAGAACAATATATAAAGTGTCGTTGTCAACATACGAATCTGTAAAATCCAAACCATCAAGACCATCAACTATATTCATTCGTTCGAGAAATTCGTCTGCCTTGCTTTCGTTTCCACCGGTTAAATATCCAACAAAACGAGTCTTTACTGTCTGTGCAATCTTTTCCTCATCTCCGTCATACCATTTGTCATCAGTCACAAATGCCGGATTTTCATCAGAAGAACCGAAAAGGCTTGTTACAAACTGACCTAAATAATCTCCTACTGAACCTACAGTTCCCGAATCAACAGACAAGCGTTCAGTTGAATAAACATCCATTGAAAGACTTTGTGACGTTTGAAGTACAGTATGGGAAGTTACATTTTGGGCCATAAACATCACAAACAAACTTGATAACAATAGCATCAAGATTAAAAAAGACAGAACAGCTACACAAGCTTCCAAGGTTATAACACCTTTAGTATTGTTTTTATTCATATCAATACCCCCTGTAATGCTTTCTATCTATAGTGAACAGAGATGAATCAGCCAAAGAAGGAAGCATTTGTTTTACACTAATGTTGGCATCAACAGAAAGATAAGTATAGCTGTTTTTTAAATTAAATGTATACGCCGCCCCCTTGGTTTTATAATAACTAAGAGTTTCCATTTGTATTAGATTGCTTAGTCTTGCCATCTGTTGTTCTTTTGTAACCGTAAGTAGTAATAAGAAGAAACAATACTCACGATAATTGAATTTCATGAAGGACGAACCGCTTCCTCCGCCGCCTGATGATTGAAAGTCGTTTAAGGTTTTTTGGTAATCATAACCATCCACCGTCGAACCAAAAGCAGATACAAGTTTTCCTTTGACCGCTTCTTGTTGATCTGTTGTTAACTTGCAAATGCTTACAAGCTGCTGAATTAACTGTGGGAGTCCAGATGGTGTCAAGTAAATAGTATACGAATAGAAAGAGACTTCACCACCATTTACCAACAAAACTGTTTCTGCAAGAGGTTCAGCCAAAATCATCAGCACCATAACGACAGGATAGCCAAAGGTCGATGCAGCAGCTAATGATTGAACTTCTGCATTCGCGAGGACAGCAGGAATATCCATCAAAAGACGCATTAGATAAAGTGCAACAAAAGTATATAGTTGATTTGCAACTTCACTATTGCTTCCATAGAGCACATATTCTAATTCTGCACCGCTAAATGCAATATCATCTCCACTGCCTGCCGATGCAGACTTAATTGTATCTATTAATGCCGCCAAATCATCAAACACAGTAATGCTTGACGAATTAACACTTTGCTTTGGGAGTGTAGAGGAAGTTAGACTATATCCAGTCATTGTTTTAAATGACAAATTTCCATTTTTAAAGTCTGTTCTACACGGCAAATTAAAAGTAGTATACGTGCTATAATACAGTCTGTCATAACTCGTAAGTAGATCAACAATATTATTACACACATCAACTGCAAACTGTGCAATGTTTTCAATTAGGTCGCCAATATCTTCAATCAAAGCCTTTAAAGCTTTTAATGCTTTAACAAATTTTAATGTTCCTAAACTTGCAGAAAAATCCTTAATATCTGTCAAGCTGGAGCCAATTTCGGATACAACGGACATTACGCCGCCATCTGCTGATTCTGCACCTGGCAATCCACCAAAAGTTTCCGTGTAATAATTCACATCAATATATGCAGACAATTCGGGCTCATAGAAAAGACTAAGTTTAAGAATTGAGTTAAAAAATGTTGTTATGCCCTCAATCAATGCAGAAAGAGAACCAGAAGCCAAGTCTTTCTCTTGTTCTGCTAAATAAGCATCTATATCGGCCGCTTTAATATATCCGGAAACAGATACATACTTATAGTTTTCTCCTGTTATCTTTTCCGTTGTTGAAGTCGTACTGGAAACATCAAAATTATTAACTTTCGTTTTTAAATTTGAAAAACTTGTTATTACCGAACCAATCGTAGAATCCGAATAACTGTTAAATGCTTCTTTCCATTCACTTGTTGTTGTAGACAAGCCGTTTTTTGTAGCTGTTGCAACACCTTTTTGTGTTTGAAGTTCTGCTACTTCTGCTTCAAGGGATGCTCTATAGTCAAGAGCATTAGAATACGATGTGCTCGACTCGTTAAATCCCTCCGACTCCATGCGAGCTATTTCTTTATTAAGAGCATCAAGATCAGCTTTTTTACTGTTTAATTCTGCGTTGATATTCACAATAGAGGATGTTGCACTAGCAATATCATTCTGAATACTAACTATTGCATCGTTACACTCCTTCATTTCTGTTTTATAACTGGTCAATTTGGTAACGATTGAACCTATTGTTTCTACATAATCGCTTTTTGCTGTTGTAGCAGTCTTCTTGAGATTTTCAATGTTTTTATCGTATTCTTTTGCACCTTCCTCATCGGTTTCTTCATCTGGTCTAGGTTCTGCAAGAGCATCAATCAAAGCATTAACTGCAGATTCGAATGATGTATATTGAGTGCTATATGTAGAACTCAATGTATCTAGTTCATTAGCTAATTTTTTGAGTTCATCAGCCGATTCCACCAAGGTAATAGTGGAATCAACAGCATCTACTCCTGAAGTAATTGAACTCAAAATATTATTCATGCTTTTAAATTTCTCTAAACTTGCTATAAGGTCTGCCAAGTTCAAGAAGTTTGTCCCCAACGTTGTTGGGGCATTTAATTTACTATATTCCATTATCTGATTATATAATATTTCAGATTCAGAAAGAGAATACTGTCCTTTTGCATTTAATGTGTTTACTGTTAATGAATCTCCTAAAACACCTTTATTAATATTCATAGTATTAGTGTACAACGTGTTAATATCGTTCTTTTGATCAACAGCAAGCAATCCCCAGCGATCTTGTAAATATTCATCATATTCTGCTAATACAGACACAGAAGAAACACCCAACGCTTCGTCTAAAATTGAAACAGCGCTATTATATCGTCCTGTTTCAACAAGTAACATTGCAATTGTCAAAAAGGGAGTCATAAGAACAGCTAAGAACAATGCAATTGCACCCTTGACACCATTTATGTATTTTAACGGATTTAATGATTTTAATAATTTTGATAATTTTGATAATTTCATAATCGCGCTCTCACCTTACTCCCCAAAAATATTATCGAAAAGTTTTAATATAGCATTTATAAGTCCAATTGTTTTACTGCCAAACTGGTTTAGACTTGTCTGAGTTTCAACATAGTCAACTGTATTTACGTAATCAATTATATCAACACAATCTGCATATGCAGTTACCTCATATTTTGTTGTGCTATCAAACCCAAAATATGATAATGCTTGTCCAAACGGAACGGAATATTCACCAGTTATCTTAACCTCAATATGGCGCCTGGACAAAGAATCGTTTACTACCTTTATATCAAACTGTGGTTCGGTAACATTTTTAGTAAAAGTGGTCTTTTTCAAACGTCCACTGGCATAGTCTTCAATTTTTGTTTTCGAAGAATTCTGTAATTCTACATTATTCCAAATATATCTATATTCTCTAACTTCAGCAACTTCGCTCTTGGATACATATCCGGTATCTACATCTGCATCCATCAACTTATAGGTTTGAGCAACTCTTGTTGCAGACTCATTGGCAATTGTCTGGATATTCCAACGCTGAAAAAGTACAGAAAAAATAGCTAAGATAAAGAAAAGCAAAAAGATAGTAACAGAATACACAATTAGTGATTCCAACATTACTTCTCCGTTTTCGTTTTTCATTCCTTTCTTTATCAACTGCATACCAATGACCTCTCCTATACTAATTTCAACAAATTATAAAAAACAATAAATGTGATAGCTGCAAAAGCTATTGTTCCCAAACAACCAGCTGTCCGCTGTGATCCTTGACTTGCTTCTTCCTTGCAAACGCTCTTAGAAGGGTTATTCGAATCATAATAAACCGTTATTGTATAAGGGAACTTTACAGCTACCATACCTGGTGACTGAAACGTAATTTTCTTTTTATATGAAATACCATTAACTTTATACTCATAAGTGCATTTCATTCTATCATTTTTAAAGTTTGCGTTTCCAGATTCATCGTTTCCTAATCTAAGCTTATTATCTATAAGCGTAGCCGTTGTATAACACCCCTGCTTTTTTGCTTTTTCCATAAACTTTTGATTAAAGGAACGACCTTTCAGAAAAATCTTTATATAACATACAACCAAAACTAATGCACCAGCTATCAAAGCGATAGCACTTCTAATTTCTTCGCTCATTTTTATCTCCTTACTCAAACATAAAATGCAACAACTGCACAGTGTTTTCTGTTGTACTCACGAGGCAGGTTTCATTACTATTAAAATACAATGCATCTTTGTATGTGTAGTCAATACACAACTTGTGCTCGTCGTTTAAGAATCCCCACAAATTATTTTCATTACATACAGCTGCATATCCGTTCGCAAAACTTCTTGCATTTGTGAATTGTGGTTCAATAATTATCTTACCGCTGACTTCAACAAATCCCCATTTATCGTCCTTCTTGAAAGCGACAGTTTTGCCATCAATACATATATCTATATCATCGGCAGAAAAATCACCCTTTTTCTTGAAATTCTCATCATAAAAATAGTATTTTCCTGATTCCTTTGCAATAACAACACCGTTTTGGATATGGCAACCATATAAGTCGAGTTTGATATCCTCAATCCCTTTTAATTCAGTTTCCTTGCCAGTATTATCAATTAAAACCCACTTTTCTCCAGTATAAGCAACGGCTTCATTGTTATAAAAACTTCCGGCGATCTCATATTCATTTCCAACAAATGAACCCTTTGAATTCATATATTTCCATTTGCCATCTATTTTCACAGGGAGAATATCCGAGTTTTCGTTATAATATCCCGCATCTTCAACTACGATATCAAAACGAGCCCTTGTAATTTCTTTCGAATCCAAAATTCTTGTGTCAATACTATTGGTGTACAAACCTTTGCCATCATCATTTATTAACCCAATGAATTTGTATTGACTTGTAATTGCCTCACCATTTTCATCTATAACAGTCCAAACATTTCCATCAAAAACAGAAATATAACCATTTAAAGCTGTCTTGTAATCCGTATACAACTTATAGTCGGTGCGAACCATATAGAGAAGCTGGTTATAAAGTTTATCTAAGGTCTTGCTTGATGCCCCAAAGTTAAGTGCCTGTTTTACTGTGGTATATGCCTTTGAGTAATTTAATGCATCTATATGTAGGTTTATTTGTTCTTCCCAAAACAAGGCGTTCTTTGGAAATGCCTCAGATGCTACAACCATATCTTCAAGATAAAGATTTCTAATAAAGGTAGTATGCTCTTCGTCATACAATTTGTCGTAAGTCTCTTTTATTTTCTTGTATGTACCCTCAGACAGTTTGAATTCGAGTGATTTTTTGTAATATTCAATGCCTTGCTCATACAGACCCGCTTCAATACTCTTTTCAGCCTCTTCTATACACACACGATAATCGGCATATGTGCTAATGGTTCCAGAAAGAAAAGAAAACCAAGAAAGGCACAAGGCCGCAATTAATATCATTGGTAAAATTATTTTTGATGCTTTCATTATTCCGCTCCCACCTGACACTTAATATAAAGTAAACAAACACATTACAGATAATCCGATATATATGAACGGACCAAACGGCAAGTGATCTTTTGATGTTTTCTTTTTAAGAAGCAACAAGAAAATTGAAATCACTATACATGCCAACAAAGAGAGAAGCAACGTTGAAAAAACGACATAAACGCCACACATAAGTCCAATACAAGATAAGAGTTTTATGTCTCCGCCGCCAATTCCACCTTTTGATATCTTATTTGCAATAATCAACAACAATGCACATAAGAAACATCCTATTAAGGAACTTACTAGATAACTTAAAGTAGAATCAGTAAATATAATCTCATATATAAAAACCAACGCACGTGCCAACAAGAGAGAAATCGGAATAAAATTAGGTATTGTTCGTGTTTTCAAATCTATTATAGCTGCAGCAAGTGAAGCAAAATAACAAGTTCCTAGTTGAACAATTGCTAAACAAGAGACAGCATTCTTAGAAACTATATATCCGCATAAAGCCGATAATCCAATGACTACCAAGTCAAAAACAATAGATACCCAGTCTTTCTTATACGGTTTAACGTTGATAATTTCATCACTATTATTGCAGGGCTGAATACTTGACAACCGTTTATTTGTTACGCCTTTCATTACAAATATAATTACAAACGAAACAACTGCATATGTAATTGTACTGATTAATGGAATCATAGTATCACCCCTTATATTTTTGGTCAGAACGACAGGGCATCCCCGATAAAAATAGCTCGGAGATGCCTGCGTTCTCTTTTTCAGCGACCACCCTTTTTTGAGAAAAAATCGCCAATGTTAGTATCAACCCAAGAAAGTACCTGATCTTTGAATGTAAGAAACACACCTGCAAGAGCCAGTACGATGCCCAAAATAACAAGAATGGAGATGAAATTGGTATCGCCTTTTTCATCATACAAAAAAGATTCTGCCTTGAGTTTTGCCTTAATCATAAGCGAATTCACTTTATCCATGATTTTCATTATGTATCCTCCTTTCCACAATGATTATTTAATCGCATTAGCGAAAAAATCAGAATGACATACTTTGCATTGCAGCAGCAACAATAATCATAATTATTCCGCAAAACATCAATCCTAACGGAATAATTAGTTTTCCGGCAGCAATCTCACCTTTTTGCAACGCTAACTGTCTTTTATGTGCCCACAGTTCAGATGCCTGAGATACAAGAAAATCAGCCAATTCGCTATTTCCTTTTTCTATTCCTTGAACCATTGCACTTGTAAACTTCTTAATTTCAATCGAGTCTGATAAAACTCCGAATTTATGGATTGCGGTAGCATCGGAATCACCGTTATCCATACATTCGCAGGCTTTTTTCATCAATTCATACAAAGCGCCTTCTTTACCGTTGGCAACTAAGTACCACGCTTCTCTTAATACCATACCTGAATTGATCAACAACGAAAGTTTTGTAACCATATTCGGGAACTCAATAACGCACTCATCTCTACGTTTAGCAACTGCTTCTTTCATTTTGGACATAGAGAGGTTCCAAATTGCTAACACAAACAATATTGTAATTCCAAAGATTAACAGTGCTGCTTCTCCACCAACAAGTGAACTAAGAATCAAGCCAATACAAAGAGCCAAAAGAGCAAGAGATAAAAACTGAGCCCAAGCAAGATTGGCATAATACTCATAATAAATATTATCCCATACCAATTTTGCATTCTTTTTTAGATCTCTCTCTAGCTTACCTTTTAAACTAAACATTTTCGTATTACTTAATGAAAAACCTACAACATATAGATCCTTCAAAAAATATTCTGATGAATCAAGATTTGCAACCAATGATTCATATTTCTTTCCTTTAGATAGGTGAATAATAAAAAGTATTGTCAATAAAGAAGCCAATACTAATAAAATTGCACTTAGAATCATAGTATTTTACTCCTTTACATCAACAATTTTATTACCGAAAATATATGCACCAACAAAAACACCAATGGCAATGGTATTGACTATTACGCCAACAGGAGTTGCAAAATTAGCGGCAAAAGATTCATTGGTGAATCTGAGCATAGCAACTACTGCGATCGGCATAACACTCATTACATTATGTTGCATCTTATTTGAAGTTAATTTTGTCTCTATTTCGTCTGCTACAGCCATTTTTTCGCTTATGACACTATGAGCTCGGTGAATTACTGAATTCATATTGCCACCTTTTCGATAACATACAGAAAAAACATCAGCAAAACTAACAATGTCTTCATTCCCACTTCGTTTGCCGAAATTTTCAAGCATTACCTCAACATTAATGTTCTGCTTCATCCCATTAATAACTTCTTCCATCTCTCTCACGATGTAGTCTTTCGGTGAATACTGCATCTTAAGATCTTCGACAGCCGATTCGAATGCCATTTGGACATTACTACCGGAAGAAAATGAAGCGGCGAGCGACTCTAGCATATCGCAAAACTGTTGTTTTAATGCGTTCTTTCTTTTTTCAAGACATCTTTTTTTGTACATTGGAACCAAGAACTTGATTGTAAACAATCCAAGGATTATAAACACAACAGCATTTGATATATAAGTTGCAAGTGTAGCGACCCCGTCTACCATAAATAAATTCCCATAAAATATAAGTGCCACCAAACCTCCTGCAATAAATAAGATAACCTTAACAATAATGTTTTCAGTTTTCCCCATAATGTATACCGCATAATTTGGCATTGGATTATTTAATGGTGAGTTAATAAATTCTGGCTCTTGAAATTTTTCTTTTTTTGCCATATATTTGCACTTCCTTATATTTCTGCTTTTATACCTGAAAGCCTTAGCTTAAAATCATTTTTCAACGGATTCTCTGTCCTTTGTAAAGAACCAGAGACCTTATCCATAGTGCTTATCTCATCCTCTTCAAAAACATATAGCGGATTAAGAATAATTTTTCCATCTTCATAACCGACAACTTCTGTTATTTCCATCGTCTTTCTTGACTTATCGCGTAATCTTGAAAGATGAATAATAATATCAACAGCAGATGCTATTTGTTGACGAATAGCTTCAAGCGGTAATCCTGCAGCTCCCTGTAAAACCATCGTTTCAAGACGGCTCAGCATATCTTGTGTTGAGTTCGCATGTCCAGTAGAGAGAGAACCATCGTGTCCCGTGTTCATGGCCTGCAACATATCTAAAGCCTCGCCACCACGAACCTCACCAACAACAATTCTCTCCGGTCTCATTCGGAGTGAAGATTTGATTAAGTCGCGGATTGTGATTTGTCCAGCACCAGAAGCATTTGCATTACGTGTTTCTAGACTAACTAAGTTTTCTATACCCGTTATTTGTAATTCTGCGGAGTCCTCAATAGTAATAACGCGTTCATCCTTTGGAATATAGTTGGAAAGTGCGTTCAAAAAAGTCGTTTTACCAGAACCGGTACCACCACTTATAAATATGTTGTATTTTGCCTTAACCAACATTTCCAATTTATCTGCAATTTCTCTTGTAATTGAACCATACTGAATGAGTTTTTCAATTGTCATTGGCGTTTTTGAAAATTTACGTATTGTTAATGTAGGTCCGCAAAGTGCGATTGGCGGTAATACAACATTTACACGAGAACCATCTGGCAATCTTGTATCGCAAATCGGATTCGCCTGATTGACCTCTCGACCTGCCAATCCTACAATTCTTTGGATAACATCTTCTAGCCTGCGTTGACTCTCAAACTGCTTATCAAGTTTAAATAATCTACCATTTTGTTCAATAAAGATGTTCTTAGGTCCATTAATCATAACCTCAGTAATCGTATCATCTTTAATGATAGTGTCCAGTAATCCAAATCCTCTAATGGAACTATAAACTTGTTCAACGATAGAAACTCTTTGATCAATCGGACAATATGTACCTCCAATTTTTTGAGCTACAATCTCTTCTACTTTTTCCTGCAGTTCCTCGTCGGATATCTGACTAAGAGACATATTATCGGCGACATATTTTTTTACATCAGCAACTAAAACTTGTTCTTGTTCAAATGTCATACATTCCACCTGCCCTTAGATAATTTCGCTAAACATTTCCATCTTATATAATCGCTCTAGAATCTGACTATCAGTTGCATGCTCATATCTTGGAGCTCCGCCAATGATCTTGATTCCGATTTCTCCGACGGTTTTGCTCGACTTGCTACTAAACATGTTATAAATTAACGCAAGTCTGTTGGTTAACGGGGAATCCGCATTTTGTTCAATAGTTGAGAGTGCTGTGAAGGCCCGATAAATTTTAAAATTAGAAATCTCCGTACCTTTTCCTACCCAAACAATCGCATGTGCCTGACGTAAAATCTTCAGCATATTCGTCTCGAGGCTAAAAGGAATATCAATTACGATGTAGTCATATGCTCCGGTTAGTTTTAGTTCAGATATAAGTCTCAAAATATCATCCGGACTAAGTTCATGCATATCTAACGCAATCTTCGATTGAGAATAGAAATACACTCCACTTCTATCTTGTTTGACACAACTTTCAAGTTTTAATGGAAGGTTTGTCTTTTTGCTCTTTAATGCAAAAATGATATCACTCATATCAAATTGACCTTCTCCAGAGAAAAAAGAATCCGAAGAACCGAATTTTTCCAAATTCAAATAGAGGGTTTTTTTATGTTTACTTGCAAAATGCATAGCTGCTGCTGCTGCCATAGTAGAGTTTCCTGCACCACATCCAACAGAAGTAAAAGCAATAACTTTTGCACTCTCTTCTCCAAGTTTTAATCCAGACACGCTTCCAGCCTTTTCAGAATAAACACTGAGAATTTGTTTGTAAATCAAGTCGGCCTTTTGGAATTTGCAAATTGCCCTTTGTTCGTTGACATGGTCAATATCATATGAATCTACAAAATAAGCAAAACCACAGTAAGTCGGAATTTTTGCAACATCAATTTCAAAAACCTCGCTTGCCACCAAGACATCTATACGTGAAGAATCCAGCGTTGATAAAGCGATGTCTTTATCTGTAAAAGAGTAAATCTCAAATTTATCAGCATACTTGGTGCTGAATGCTGTAACTATTCTATTTAAGTAGTTTTGATCCTTTTCCAAAATTGCAAGTTTGATTCTCATAACATTTTCCCTTTCTTTTACTTATGCTGATAGTAGTTCTGTCAGTTTATTCTTGATCATCTGTATCAGTGGATATATGATGTCACCTCTTTGAAGATCATATAATCCGACACAGCCTCTTCTGCACACATTATCACCGCTTCATCTTTACTTTCAAAATAATAGTACAATCCTGCATTTTGAAGTATTAATGCTTCACTCAAACTCCTCGTAGATATCTCAAGACCATTGGCTATGAAGTGATCTAAGTAAACATTGATGAACTCTTTTTTCCGATCATTTTCCACACTCATTCACCTTACCGTCTTAAACTGGTATACCTCTTTCTATGCCATGCGCCCGCTTGGTTAATGGTTAAAAAAATTTGACTTACCTGTTTCTTTGCGTAGAACTGAAAGTTCTTAACATCGCATACATCACGCACCAGTATACATATTTCGATTTATTATACTATTTTATGACACAGAAGTCAACGAGTTATATCATAATATCTGTATATCATAATATTTGTGTTACATCTAACTGAATTTGTTGTTGAAAACAAACAACTTTTCGATTTTTTAGTAACTTTCAGACTTGAAATGGGTATTTTAGGGGTCAAAGCAACCCCCAAAAAACGAAAGGAGTTTTTTACTATGGCAAGACGCGGAGATAACATCCGAAAAAGAAAAGATGGTCGCTGGGAGGGGCGCTACAAAAAAGGACGAAAATTTGATGGGACAATCATCTATGGATCTGTTTACGGCAAAAGCTATTTAGAGGTTAAGGAAAGGTTGTCTGCCGTTTTAATAGAACAAAAGGAAACGGCAAAGAAAGGAAACGCTTGTGTAACCTTTGGTGAGATTCTTGAACGCTGGATGATTAATAATAGAATTCGGCTAAAAGGCGGAACTATCAATAAATATCAAAATATTATTGATACCCATATTCTGCCCGAGTTAGGTTCAGTCAGAATATCTGATGTTTCAGCAGATATGATAAATCAGTTCCTAACACGGAAATTACAAAACGGAAAAGTGAATGGCTCCGGCAGATTATCTCCGTCTTATATTAAAAGTATTATGCTAATCATTACTTCAGCTCACAAGTATGCCGTTTCAGAAGAACTCTGTTCTCCATTGAAAAGCCCAATCAACAAACCTTCTATTGATAAAAAAGATATATCTATTTTTAGTATGGAAGAACAGAAAAGACTGGAATGCACACTTACAAAATCTCTAGATTGTTTTGGTGCAGGTATTCTGATTTCACTTTACACAGGGCTTCGCATTGGGGAAGTCTGTGCATTGTCATGGAATGATGTGGACTTAAAGAGCAATGTAATACATATTCGTCATACAGTAGCACGAATAAAGAACGAAGATTCAAATATAGAGCAGAAAACCAGACTGATAATTGATACACCAAAAACAAGGGCATCGATTAGAGATATTCCTATATCTTCGAAGCTTATGCCAGTGATACTGTTTCTGAAAGATAATGCAGTTTCAAATTATGTAATATCACAGACTAACTCATTTGTAAGCCCTAGAACATTTGAATATCACTATCATCGTATTCTTGAAGAAGGAAATATCGCTCCAATAAATTTTCATTGTGTTCGTCATACCTTTGCGACACGCTGTATTGAAGCCGGCGTTGATGTCAAGTCCTTAAGCGAAATACTGGGACATGCTAATGTGGGAATTACACTCAACACTTATGTGCATTCTTCCCTTGAGTTGAAAAGAAATCAGCTTGAGAAGCTTTCCGCGTTATCTGCGTAGTCAAAGTGGTCAGATTTAGTGGTAAAAACTGAGGAGAACCTGCATTACACAAGGACTTTTTTAGGTTTCTTCGTAGAACTTTCAGTTCTACGCAACATTTGGGGTCAATTTCCCATTTTATAACTGACATAAATTTAGCGAATAAAGCTATCGAGCCTCATTCGCTTTTTTGCTATTCTATATTAAATTGTTTCGTACATCGTACAATAGGTTTTGTTTTTATGATCTGGATGAGCCTCAAACCAAACAAACCTATTAGTATTGCCAAATATATTGGATAATATTCACTGGCATATTGCATTATCTGTGTTACATCCTCATTTTGCATTGGACTTCCGTGATTATACAGACATATTCCGACTATAGAAAGCACAATGGACAGAAGACATATAAAACTGTTTACAAACCATACATACCAAACCCAAAAATGTTTCACTGGGGAAACGCAACTTACTAAATACGGAAGCAACATTCCGCCAAATCCCACAGCGATTATGTTCCACTTATCCGTTATATCCACTTCGCACATGACAGATGGCAACGGCAACAATCTGAAATCTTCTATTCTCGTTCCAAAGAGAATGGTTGCTACTGAGTGTCCAAGTTCATGTAGAAATGGATATAAAAATATCGCTGTCAGCAACCCAACAGCGAATAATCCAAGACATTTTAATACATCTTTCATAATCATCACCTATCTTATTATTCCCATTATCCGCAGGCATATTCCCCGCATAGATACTTTTGAAACTCCCCTCTCCTCTCATCAGTTAATGCATCGATATGCTCCATGATTACTGGATCGTGCAGGCGCTCCTCCGTAGCTTTCCTTGCTTTGACTTCCGCTGCCATGCTTTGAAGCTGACCCATTCTAATATGGTGGCGGTATCTGCCCTCGCTCCCTGTCTATTCATCGCCTCCAGTTTCATCTTATAAGCAAATGCCTTCTCACTCGGCTTTAGATTCTCACTCTGCAAGTTGGAATCCACCATTGCATAGAAAAAGACCGCTCATCTCCAATTACTTGAAAATGAACGATCTCTCACGTTTCTTATTCTGTTGAATAACTTGAAATTACTGTAACTGTACTTTTATGTGTTCCCACACCCCACATCCAAAACAACCGAGACATTTACCCCGTCAGAAATCGCCTTTTTGTAGGTTTTTCTATCACTTTGGTCAAACTTGAAAAAACTCTCCTCGTTGCCCTCGCAAATCAAGTTTTCTTACATATCGACCCGATGTAGTGCAACCACACACTCTATATGCTCTGTATATGGAAAGCAATCATATGGTGTTGCGCGTTTCACTGCATACCCGTGCTTTGTGAGATACTTTAAATCCCTCGCCAGCGTTTCCGGGCCACATGACACATACACCACCCTCTTTGGCGACAGCTTGACAATCGATGATAAAAATGCCTCGTCGCTGCCGGTTCTTGGAGGATCCATTATGACAACATCCGCTTTCTCACCCTTTTGTGCCATCTCGACCATGAATTTTCCGGCATCATCATTGTAGAAGCGGATGTTTCTGATGTCGTTTCGCTTTGCATTGGTGACTGCATCGCGGATTGCATCACGGTTTAGCTCGACTCCGATGACTTCACCAGCATTTTTCGCTGCTATGATGCCTATGGTTCCGGTGCCGCAGTATGCATCGATTACGCGCTCCTTGCCGGTCAGATGTGCCTCGTGAATGGCTTTTTCGTATAAAAGCTCCGTCTGCACCGGGTTCACCTGATAAAACGAGTTTGGTGAGATGCGGAAGGTGCAGCCGCACAGCTTATCCTCTATGAATCCCTTGCCATAAAGCGTGATGTTTCTGTCTCCGAGCACCATGCTTGTCTTTTTATCATTCACGTTGAGCACCACTGTCGTGATATTGGGATGCTTTTTTCTGAGTGCTTTTACGAAATTGTTCTTCGATGGAAGTATCGGCGATGCCAGGACAAGCACTACCATTATCTGCCCTGTTGCATAACCCTTTCTTACAAGCACATGTCTGAGAAGCCCATAGCCGGTGTCCTCATCATAGGTCTTTATCCTGAATGAGCGGAGCATATCCTTTATGTCCCTTATTATCTCATCTGACTCCTGCTCCTCTATCATGCAGCTTTCGATATCCACCACATCATGTGTGTTTTTCCTGTAGGCTCCCGCCACAATCTGACCGCGCCTCGTACAGTCAAAGGCTGCATGAACCTTGTGACGATAATAGAGCGGATTTTTCATGCCGACAATCGGCTCCACAAAGCAAAAAGGCTTTAGCAGCTTCTTCATGTATGCCTGCTTGGTTTTTAACTGTTCCTTATATTCTACGCCCTGATAGTCGCAGCCGCCACATTTCTTTGCATACGGACATACGTTATCGCTTTTGGCCCGGCTGCTTTTCTCCTTTAGTCTCGGCTGTCCGTTGGCTTTTTTGTAATTTTTCTCGTTACGCGTGGGTTTTTCCTTGTAATTGCCTTGATTTCCCGCCATATCTGTGCTCCTTAAAATCAGCTATGCTGACTAATTTGTGTATGTATTATATAAATACACATGATTATCTATACAGTGCCATCCGCTTGAAGCGCCTGCTGTCACACATATATATGTCTTTCCGCTTGCTGCCTTCTCATAGCTGACCGCACAGTTGCCGGACTGATTTACAAAGCCTGTCTTTGCACCGATTACCTCGCCACTTGTCATCCTGTCCTCTATTCGGCGCAGGAACAGATTTGAGATGTTCAGGTTCTCCGGATGCTGCGGTGTTGCAGCCGTGCTGTATGTATGATTTGAAAGTACTGTTTTACAAATGTCGTCCTGCATCGCTGCCTGCATGATGACCGCCATATCATAGGCTGTGCTGTAATTGTTCTCATCATATATGCCGACAGGGTTTGCAAAATGTGTGGTCTGGCCTATACCAAGCTCTGCTGCCTTCTGGTTCATCATATCGACAAATGCTTCCATGGAGCCTGCTGTATAAAGCGCAAGCTGATATGCCGATTCTCCACCTGATGGCAGGATGGTTCCGTTAAACACATCGCGAAGAGGCACCTGCTCGCCGTCTAAAAAGCCTGTTGTGCTGCAATCATGCACATATGAATAATCTGTGGCTTCTCTTGTGATTGTCACAATCTCGTTGAGCTTGTTTTCTATCACAGCCTGCCTGTCTATTTCCGTATTCTCATTCTTTGCTGCATCTATCGCATTTTTCTCAGCCTGCTCTGCTGCTACAAGCACTGTCATAACCTTTGTCATGGAAGCCGGGTACATTTTCTCATGTGCATTCTTTCCGGCAACAACCGTGCCGTCCTGCTCATCAATCACTACGGCATAGGAGCTCTCAAGCTCATCTCCGATTGCTGCTGTAGCGTCAGACTCCTTTGGTACAAATGGCTCCTTTGCTTCCTCCGTCTCACTTACCTTCTCTGTCACAGCGGTCACATTTTCTGTTGCTACACCTGTGTCTTTTGCCTTATTACTGTCTTTTTTTGCTTTATTAAAACACGATATAACTATTATAATCGCTATAACGACTATCACAGCCACTATTCCTACAAGCTTAATCTGTGAAGCTCCTGTATTTCGTCTGCGGCGTCTGTAATTTTTTCTGCTATTATTTCTCATATCCAATCCCTGTCTCGTTGTAACTATTCATCCCACGTACATTCGCAAAACCACACTATACTTGTGCTTTTTTGTTCTCAGTGATTCTGAATAATCACATTTCATTTTTATACTGTAACTTATTTAGTATACTCCCTATCCGGAAGCTGTGCAATAATTATCGCAATAAACATGAGCACACATCCAAAAATTTCTCTGCCACCTAGCATCTGGCCAAGCAGAATCCATCCTGCAATCACAGAAACCACCGACTCAAGACTCATCGCCACCGATGCCACCGCCGGGTTTAAGCCCTTTTGTCCGACAATCTGCAGCGTATAGCCCACTCCGCTTGATAAAATACCGGCATAGAGAATCGGAATCCATGCATCCCATGTGCAAAGCGACTGTGCCCACTGCGCTATACCGCCGGTAGACGGTCCCATATCAGTAAAAATCATCACTATACATGAGCCAAGTCCGGTGACAAAAAACTCAATGCATGAGAGCCTGACCGCATCTACCTGTGATACAAAATGGTCTATCACAAGTATCTGTATCGCAAAGCACAATGCCCCTGCCAGCAGAAGCAAATCTGAGCCGCTAAGTGAAAATGCCCCATTCATGCACAAAAAATACATGCCTATCAGTGCAATAAATACACCTATCCATATTTTGGCTCCGCATCTTCTTTTGAGGAATATCCCAAGTATCGGCACCATAAGTATATATGTAGCTGTAAGAAACCCAGCCTTGCCGGATTCTGCGCCCATGCTGATTCCAAGCTGCTGCAGGTTGCTCGCAAAGAAAAGTGCTATTCCACAGCAGGTTCCGGCTATCCAAAGCTCTTTCTTTTGCTTTTTGCTTTCAGGTCTGTTTACCGTCAGCTCTTTCTTATCCAGTATTTTTATGACCGGCAGAAGGCAGAGCGCACCAATAAGGAAGCGGATGCCGTTGAATGAAAATGCTCCAACTGCATCCCCTCCCTTTGACTGCGCTACAAAGGCTATTCCCCAGACTATATCTGCCAAAAACAAAATAAAGACATGTCTTGTCTTTGAGGCTGTATTCATTTAATAATTCCTCCGTTTTATAAAAATCAGAGATATTATATCACCGTCTGCCTTGAATTGCATACTTAAATATGCTGTTACATTTCGTTTGTATATAAAATTATACAAAAAAAGGCAGCAAACACCCTCTTCGGGTATTCGCCGCCTGTCTTTATATCTTATTGCGTAACACTATTATTTACGCTATTCTGCCAGCTTAAAATGCTTTATCTCTCCGTTTCCTGCCACATAGAAATCATTATCCTTATAAATTCCTCTATAGCCTTCTGTATTTTTATAGGTCAGTGCCTGCTGCTCCAAAAGACTAAAGCCGTTTTCACTGTCATACGAAAACAGATAGTAGTCATTCGCAGTAAATCCTATCAGATTTTTCTCCGGGTCAGCAAGAATAGCCTTGTAGTTGTATACAAACTCATTGCTCCAGCTCTCAGAACTGTCGATAAGCTTCTGGCTCACCTCAACCGGCTTTGTCGGATCACTCACGTCAAACATCGTGAGCTTTATCTTACTCTGCTGCGAATCACCATAGCCTATTCCAAGTACGTGCGTATCATCCCACATATGCAGATATTCAGAAAATCCACTCACCTCAAGCTCTCCCAAAAGCTTTGGTGCTGTCGGATCGGATATGTCTGCTACAAAAAGAGGATCTGTCTGCCTGTATGTGATGAAATATACATATTTTCCGACGAAACGGGCTGCGTATATACTCTCCCCACGCGCAATCTCGTTTATCACACCGACCTCCTTCATATCCTTATCCAGCACATGAAGCGAATTTACAGGCTGACTGCCGGTATTTGAGGTTGGAAGCACATACAGATATCCTCCCTGCTCATTTATTGCAAATTTATCGTTAAGATAACCATTCACTGAAGTCGTCTCCCCAGTCTTCATCACTCCATCCTCAAACGAAATTTTGCTGATTTTGGTAAGCTCACGGCTTGCACTCCAATCAGAATGATACAGATACATAGCATTGCTAGAAACGTATACCTCGCCGCTATTATTCATAATGCATTTTGCATCTATCGTCTTATCAGGTTTATCCACATCAAAGCTCGAAATAACTGTGCCTGAGTATGTATCCTCTCCTATATAGAAGCAGTCATAGCTTATCACTTTGCCATTTACCTGTGGCACCCATTTCTCCAGATTATCCTCCTGCAGCGCCACATTTTTATTCATATCGGAGGTCTTTATATATGTGTCTGAAAAAACATATACCGTATTGCCGATTTTGCGCGATGTATTGTAAAATCCATCCTGACGCGCTTTACCTATAAGCACCGGTTTCGTCGGGTCAGCTATATCATAGCTATAGCATATAGTCTCATCCTTATCGCCCGCATGGTTTGATATGATAAGCATTTTTCCGTCACTGATATAAAGCTCCTCTACAGTATCTGACGGTACCTCAAAATCAGGACGAAACAGCGTCTCTTCCCCCGGCTTTCCCTTTGAAATATCCGTAATGGATATCTGACCATCCTCGACCATGTAAATGTATTTTCCGTCCGTCTTTACCACATCACTCTCATCAACGCCCTCTGTCATCACGTTGGTTGTTGAATACTCTGTATTTGCTGCCGACTCCTGTTTATTTGCAGACGATGCATCAGACGTAATTCCTGTTGCATCCGCACTCTCCAGCAAGTCTCCAGATGCAGTATTCCTTATGGAAGCCTCGGCTTTTTTTGCCACATCATACAATTTCCCGTAATCAGAGGCCGCTTCATAATCCCCAAGCTTTGCACCGCTCTTTATCCCTGCATAGACATTATTCTGCGCATTATTCTGTGAAATCACATTTGCAGTTTTTGTCTCCAGCTCATCTATACGGTTATTAAGCCGCACAACCTCAGTGCCTAAGACTGCAACAACAAGGACTGCCGCCACTGTGGCAAGCGCTTTTGCTGCCCGTGCAAATTTTTTGTGCTTTTTCCTGTTTTTGTCTTCTTTTCCGCCGTGATGGGTTTCATGATTTTTTACATAAATTTCATCACTGCACCCGGCCGATTCTCCGGTCGGCTGCGCTTCTTCAATTATTTGGTCATCGATGTAATTTAAACCATCAAATAAATCCTTTTTCGTCATAGATATACGCCCTCCTCATCCAGATATTTTTTAAGCTCTGCCCTTATCCTGGACAGTGTGGTCTTTACGCTGCTTTTGCTTTTGCCGCTCACAGCTGCCAGCTCATCAATCGTCATGCCATACCAGTAGCGTCTCACGAAAAGCACTCTCTTTTCCGTCTCCAGTCCGTTCAGAAAATCCGATAAACACCTTCCAATGTCCGACAGCTCGCCCTCGTATTTTGCATTGCTGTCTGCAAGGCACTCCTCAAGCTCATCAAGCATACAGTTCATGTTGGAATTTCTCTTTGAAGCATTATTCCAGTCAATCCTGTCGCAGACGATATTGCGGCATACCCTGTAAAGCCATGAAATGAAACGCATAGGACGCTCCGGTGGTATCTTGTTCCATGCTGCTATGTATGTGTCATTTACACATTCCAGTGCATCCTCATGTGCTATCATAGTGTCTGCAAACCTGGTAAGCTTCGCTCCGTACATCTGCGAGGTCGCACTGACAGCCTGCTGGTTGCGATTAAAATACATATCAAGTATCTGTTCCTGTGTGTACATTTTCCGCAAACCTCCCTTCTATATATTATGTAGGATTTTGTTTGGTGGGGGTTACATTTCATCATTAATTCTTTAAAATTTCCCTTATGTAAACTTTAAGCCTAGCCTCTAGGAAATAAAGCTTATAGTGCTGAATAATTGAATTGTATCATATTTCGTCTTAGATTAAATATCAAAAAAGGAAGATTCTACTTAGAATCTTCCTCATATGAATTCAAATAGTAATATTTAATTGTTCTTCTTTGCCGTAAATGTTATCGCATCTGAATCCGCTATTGTATCGTAGCTCTCGGCATTGTATATATGGAATTTAAGCTCCACCTGATCAACCGACGTGATTCCGTTTGCCTCAAGATCACTTGACATAATGGTTATATCATCTATAGACTTCTTTCCGTCATAGACTGTGGTTGAAAACAGCGGTGTCATCATATATCCATTGATAGACATGTTGTCCACGTTTATTCCGACATTCTGACCTGAGGTGTTTTCGATGTAAAGTAAAATTGCTGTTCCCCAGAAGGAATTTTCATCAACTGTTTTTCCAACAATCCTTACACCATTTGCATTGTAAAGCTCCTGTCCCTCATCGTTTGGTGTCGTATCCATGTTTGCAAATTCAGAGGTCTCAAGCTTTGAATATACATTCTTGAAAAGATTATCCCAGTTTGAATCGTATGCGTGGAAATACATCTCAATTTGTCCTACTGTATCTATTCCGGCAGCTTTAAGCTCTGTTGATGATAAATACATAACCTTATTCGACTTCTTTCCTGCCGCAACATCCGCGCTGAACAGATCTGTTATCATATAATCGTTCACGATTAGTGCATCACAGCCTATTGTATAGTCCTTGGCCGAATTATTTTCAACCAGAAGCTTAATTCCGTCTCCCCATATGCTGTCCGTCACATATTCAGTCGCAGTTATTTTGATGCCATCCTGGTCTACAAGCACCTGCTCATTGATATTTTCATCTGCCGATGTCTGATTTGTGCCAGTTCCACTGCTTTCTGCGCCTCCACCGGCCTCCGGTGCGCTTCCCGGTGCCGCTATGCTCTTTTTTTGCCCTGTGTCCGAGCTGCATCCCAATAATGTAAAAGTGATTGCTGTGATACTCAGTACAAGAGCCAGTAAATTAGTTCTTTTTTTCATGGTTTAAGTCCTCCTCTGTAAATTGTAGGACCATTATACCATCACATTATGAATACCGTTCTCCCCGCAGCGGTGGTAAAATTATATTCTAAACCTACTCCTGCACACCACTTGTCCTGAGCATTTCCATGCCATTTTTGCTGAGTAATTCATTCACCTCTATGATTCCACCCGGACGTTCCTTAAAAATAAGCATAAGAAGGGCATCTCTAGGGATTTTTGCATAGAGCTGCGGCATCTCGTATTTTCTCAATGCTCTCTGGGTCTGCTCTAATGTAAGCTCTGCAGCATAACATATCCTCAGGATAATATCCCTCTGCCTGGTATGTTTTTCGCCTGACAGAAGCTTGTAGCCGTATTTTTCCGGAATATCTGCCTTCAAAAACACCATCTGCTGTGTTATTTTCTTTTCCTTAAGCAAATCCTTTATGTACTCTGAAAATGCATTTTGCTCCGGATCCATGCTGCCTTTCTGCTCAACACAAAATTTATCAAAATCAGATATATGAGTCTTTCCAAGGATATCATCCAATTCTTTTGTATTTTTTTGCTTCATAAATTTCTCCTATCTGTTATACTTGTACTTGTAACTATTCCTACCTCATTAGCGATACCTGAAAGGATGCATGCACAATGAGCGATTACAAAATAATCTCAGCCTTAAATGAAGAGCACAAGGTTTATCTGGTTCAATCTGCGCTTTCCGGCAATATTTATGTCCAAAAAATCCTTGATGTATACAATATCCGCGTGTACGAATACCTTTATCGCAATCCTGTGTCCGGTATCCCACGCATTATCAATTACTATGAAGATGGCAATCAGCTTATCGTAATCGAAGAATATATAAGCGGAATCTCCCTGCAGGAAAAAATAGACAACTCTGACCTTAGTGTTTCCGATATCAGAAGCTACATGATTATGCTCTGCAATATACTTGAAGCTCTGCACTCGATGACTCCGCCTATAATCCATCGCGATATAAAGCCCTCAAATATCATAATCACCAGTTATAACTATGCCATGCTTTTAGATTTCAATGCCGCAAAACAATTTTCCGGACAAAACGAGTCTGATACCGTGCTGATCGGCACTCCCGGATATGCAGCTCCCGAGCAGTATGGATTTGGTTCTTCATCTCCAAAAACAGACATATATTCCCTCGGCGTTGTATTGCGCGAAATGCTTGGCAGCATCACTCCGGTTCCCGACATTGCTCCAATTTTGCACCGGCTTAACCTGATTGCAGAAAGATGTACTCAGATGACACCAGCCGCAAGATACCAGTCTGTGGCAGAGTTAAAAAATGCCGTATCGCAGTCATATTATCCTGCGCAGCACAGCACTTCTGCTGCCGGTAATTCAAGTCAATATGCACACCAGAACCATGATAATGCAAACAATGCAGCCATTGCCGATACTGCTAAACGAGCTATCCACGACAGTGCTTCCCGTCTTCTCCCACCCGGATTTCGCACGAGAACTCCATGGAAAATGCTGCTATCCTCAGTCGCATATCTATTCATAATATGGCTTTGCCTGACATTGGAAATAGAAAATACTTACGGAGCAAAGCTGTGGCTTGAAAGGATTTTTTGCCTTGGTATGTTCATATTTGCAATTTTCTGTGGCTTTAACTATCTCAATGTACAGAATATACTGCCACTTTGCAAGAGCAAAAACCGCTTTCTGCACTATATCGGCATAATACTGCTAGACGTGGCAGTGATTTTTGCTCTATTTGTGGTTATGTTCATTATAGAGTCTGTTGCATTCCCTATAAAATGATTATTTTATAACTATTCAGTACAGAAATATGCGGTACCGCATATTTCGTAAGAAAACGTATATTATGTAGGAGCAAGCGCCCATCAGCGCAGCTGATTCTAATGCGCTTGCGGCTCGCAACTGTGAAGGGTACTGAACAGTTACGATTTTTTATATCATAGCACATAAAAATAAGCCATGTTCTCACCGCTGTGGTGGTAACATGGCTTATATATTATTTTTTTCAGTTGATTTTGTTAATATCTTTTCTTTTTGTTCATCTGTCCACTCATAATCATAAGTCTCATTAATTACTTAGTTTTATCTGAATAATTCCAGCGTCCACTATATCACCAATTTCATAATTTTCCACATCAACTACTATTATTTTAATGGCCACTGTTTTGTAAGCCTTATGCTGTGTATACAACTATGAAATCTCCAAAACTACTATCAATAAATAATGACTTTACTCTTTACGATAAAAATCGGTGATTATTATATAAGCGTGCGCAATTTCTTTACAAATTTGCTTAGAAGTAAAAAGCTCATGGAAAAAAATCACCATTAAATAGGACTAGCATTGATTGGTTTCAGTATATATCTTTTTATATATTCATTCAGATAAAATGTTGAAATGAGCTACTATAAACAAAATACCTTATGGTCATTGTGAAGCTAGATGTAACATATATTTAAGAGTATTGAAATGTTATTCATCCTTATTAATATCAGCTATTCAGCAATGAAACCTCTTCCATACATGGATAAAAAAATATAGCCTGCCAAAATAAAGGCATTCATAAATTCCATTTTACGTTCATTTAAGAAATTCACAGTCATGTATTTTTACCGCTTTCGTGCAAAATGCCAACATCTCAATAAAATCGGCATCTATCATAAATTCTATAAAACAAGCAGTTTTTTGGTAAGAGATTATTATTGAAGCTGTAAAGCTGTGTTATATAATATAACCATATTGATTGCACTTAATAATACTATAGTTGTAAGTAAACTTCCTTCCAGTCCGAATGTTCCTCCACTAAATATTTCACAATTGCTGATTTTAAATATAAATATGCTTTGTGATTGTGCCATTCCCGATACATTAAAACCATAAATATTTCCTTGTATAAAATTCCACATGCTATGTATTGCACTAATGCCCCAAATATTTCCAGTTTTCAATAAATAGATTGACTCGAATATTCCAAATAATATCAAATTTAATAAAGCAAGTACTTGAAATCCATTATTGAAACCATGTGTTAATCCAAATAAAATAGAATTAACCATCACCGCTACAAATATGGTATTTTTTCTGATTATAGATATCATGAAAAATCCACGAAATACTAACTCTTCGTAAAATCCCTGCAACAAAAATCCGCCAAGAAATAAGAATATACTTTTTTTATCCAAATTCACATTGAATCCATTAAAAATAAAAGTATTGAAAAGAACTCCCATCCATACTAAGGCTGATATCAGCATGGCACCTACACACGCACCTTTTATATACTGCTTGCATACATGTCTTTTCATAAAACCCATACTCATAAAAGTTCTTTTTTCAATGCAGCAACAATACAATACAACCAAACCAATTCCCAAAGCACATTCATATAATTGAATAATCATGGATATCTCTTCGTTAATCACCGACTTCTGAAATAATGCAGCTTTTATTGCCTCCCCCGCAAATACCATTATCAAATTTATAGGTGTAAGAACAGCCAAGAATTTCAATATTTCAATCCAAACCCTATTTCCTCTTCCTGTTTTTCTTACCTCATCAACCAATGTAATATTTTCCTGTTTATATAACATAACTTTTTCCTTTTATTCTGATATAAAAAAGTCACAGAACCCAGTAATATATCATTTTCATATCCCGACATTCGCATATTCGTTATATTATTTCCGCCGAAATACTTTATCATTCTTTTTTTGACAATGCACAAAGAGAAAGAATAAATGCAACGACAGCCCAAAAAACAACTACTATCAAATCTGACAGACTTATAGACTTCGCCAAAAATAACGCAGACCTTATTAAATTACTTATAGGAACAAATGGCAGCACATTATAAATATACATAGACCACTCCGGGAGTCTTTCCGCTGGATATGTTATCGGTGAAAAAAGCAGTCCACCTATCATAATTACCTGTGTTGCCAATGCCATTGCACTAGGTGGAAGCCAGTAGGCAATACAAAATCCGATACAAATCAATGTAAACTGTGTAAGCAATATAATCAGGCAACTTTGTCCCGTTATATTTAGATTTATATCAAAACGCAGTACAGAAGCAATACAACCCATAATCACGCCCGGAACTGATGCAATTCCCCATATGATAATATCTGCTAACAAAATAATGCTTCTTGAAACTGGAAGCGTTCTTTGATATTCAAATATCCCATTTTGTTTTGCCTCACTTACAATCTGTGGTGCTAAAACACATCCGACCGCAATCATGCCTAAAGTCAATGCCCCGGACGATAAATAAACAACCGATGTATCATCAAGCTGTGGAAGAAATAGTGCCATTCCACATATTATTGCAATCGCAAATGCAGCCTGTGCCACACTGAATACCGGCACCAGATATTTGTGTCTTATCAAGCTCCAAAATATCACTCCTTTAAGTTTTGTCAAATAAGATGCCTGCGGGTTTGATAATGTTTCTTTATTCTCCATCTATCATACCTCCATATTGCATATCCAATGTTGCAGATGTAAACTTATAATTCAAAACTTTTCCCTGTCTTATAAGCTCCATCAGCCAATTAACAGCATTTGAAACCTGATTTTCAGACAAGGTAAGAACCAACTGCATTTCATCTTCTTTATATTCACTGGTTTCGGCTTCCGGTAGATCGTGCAACTCGTCCGTATCATGCAGGGATACTATCATTACATTTGAAACGTAGTCATTACTAATAACAGCCGTAGAATCGTCACGAATTATACGACCTTTATTCAGTAAAATATATCTGTCTGTATACTGTTCAACTTCAAGTAGATTATGGGTGACAACAAAAATCATATGCCCCTCTTTTGCTAGTTTTCTCATATACTGCCATGTCAACTTACGTCTTATTGGATCAACATCATTTGTGGGCTCGTCAAGCAGAATTATGTCTGATGGGTATGCCACTGCCATTGCAAAAGAGGTCAGTCTCTGTAAACCACCGGATAATTTATTTCCTGCCTGGTCAGCCCACTGCTCAATATCCAAATCCTTTAACACTTGTTTTGTGCATAAATGCACCTGCTTTTCAGATACTCCTTTGATTCTCAAAATAGATTCTATGGACTGCCTTAGTGTTACTCCTTCAAGCGGAGCATGAAACTGGGGCATTATGGATACCAGTTCTCTGGCTACTTTTGAATTTTTTACCAATGATATTCCCTTATAAGTAATATCTCCACTGTCAGGTTTGGCATTACCTATAATCTGATTCAGCAGAGTCGTTTTCCCCGCGCCATTATGTCCGATAAGTGCAGTGATTTCAGAAGGATACAGTTCTAATGAAATATTATCATTGGCTCTTATCTTCCCTTTTTTATATGTTTTACTGATTGAATCAATAATTAAATTATTTGCTTTCATAAATTACCTTTTCTTTCTTCTTAAAATTAAACGAACAGGTTAGCGTATATGCTCAATACAAACGGGATACCCCAAAAGACAACTACTGCTATCTCGACAAGCACTCCAATTACCTGAAACACTTTCCATATCAAGACATCCTTTTCATAAGTAAAATCAGCATCATTCTCATTTCCAAGTGCAATCACAGGATTATCTAACAGAAGCATAAGTATCAAACGCCCATCCGTCTTTCTGTGAAAACGAAACTGCCATAATATTCTTACCCAAAGGATCGACGCTGCCGCCAAAATAATCCAACTGTCATTATATAATCCCAGTATTGAACAAATACATAATATCAACAAATCGGACATTATTCCTGCTGACACGGCAGCAACTCTCCCCAAAAACGACCACACCCATATATGTGTCATGTTAACTGTAGCCATAGACTTTTTTAATACTATCTTTACCCCACCATTCTGCTTTTTCCATGTGTTTGCATACAGCATATGCAACAGTTCGTGAATCATTGTTGTAGCAATCGAAAATCCTATCATAAATATGACCGACATCCACATTGGAACATTTGCAGGTATCATTCTGTTTCCAAGCGGAATCCCGGAAAATGGAATAATCATTAACACACCAAGCAATGCCATGACTGATATTATAAACACTCCCTGTCGTAACAGATTCCACTTTTTTCCTGTCGGTTCTTCCGGAATAACTGTATCCGATAACGCATCAGCAAAAAAACCGCTATCCTTAAATACGGAAATAACGCTCTCGTCAAAATTTGCTAATGCGTTACCGTCCTGACTTATGCACGTTGCAAAGTCCTCTTCCACTACCAACGGCTCAGAATCAGCAGCCAAAATTACATAATTCCCATTTTTTAATTTCCTGCAAAATATTGTTTTCAAAGTTATATTTGCTTCCATCTTACACTCTGAGCCTACTTTCTATTTTCATAATATTGAAATATCTCCCAGTCCTCCTTTTTCCCTTTTCCGCAGGTAGGACACTTCTCTTTGTAACGTTTCCATGAAGGATGCCTAAATGAAGAACCATCTTCAAAATTGATTTCATATTGTGTTCCCAGACTGCGTGGCTCTGCATATCCCGTTATCACGCGCACTGCTTCATCAACAATCGCTGCTGTAAGCTGAAAAATTGCCGGTGCATATGCTATAGTTGGTGGGGCAAAATCTATTTTTCTAAAAGCAACAAATTGCTCCACAAACTGCGGATCATTCATACTATAATGAAGATTTAAGCAGTCAAAACAACCTGTTACTCCAGGAATGACTGTAAACACTCTTCCTCTGCTTACCTGTGATGCTCCAAACACGCAAGGCACATTAGCTTTCACAATAGCTTCATTTACTATTCGCTGTGCAACAAACGGAGGCTCATCTATCGCACATATTACAAGGTTCACACCATCTATCACATCCAGTACATCCTCCGGCTTTTCTATCTTCTTATTGTATGCCTCAATCTCAATATCCTTATTCATCTCAGAAATTGCCCTTGCCGCTGCTTCTGCTTTAGGTGTACCAATATCTGATTCTTTATATAAAAGCTGTCTGCCTAAATTACTCTCTTCTACATTATCATAGTCCACAATTACAATTTTCTTTGGACCAAGTCCTGCAAGCATTGTAAGTATATTTGAACCGCCTCCGCCTAGTCCCAACAAAAGAATCGTTGTTTCGCTAATTTTTCTTTGTGGTGTATATCTATTACCACCACTTCCTATATACCTGCTAAAATAATTTATATTGGGCATATATCGAACCGGTACATCTGTTTCTTCCTCTAAAACTTCTTCTACAAATCCCTCATTGTCCAAAAGTTGTATTCCATCGATCACATCTTCCACTGTTAACTCTGGAAATACCTCTCGCACCTCTTCTATGACCGTCATAACCGGTCTGCCATCAAGCCTTGATGCCAATTCCCATAACTGCCCCTCTGGATCCCCAAACTCTGCTGTAATTCCAAGTTGTGCTCCAATCCTGAATTCCTGACGGTTTAATCTGTACAATGGATAGATTGGCTTAATTCTTGGTCTGTTATATAATGTATCCATAATTATCACTCTTCTCCTTTTGCAAATTCTCGTATGTAGCACCAAAGACAAACTGAAGACTCAGTTTGTCTCTTGGCACTACCAACCTACCGGATCGTCTTAGAATACGATCCACCATGCTGTTGCATCAACCTTAACAGCACGACGAACTGTAATGTTTTTCATAGTCTCACCTCCTCCCAGTCATACTGAATGCCCCACTACTGGTAACATTCTTTATATGTATACATTCCTCTGTCCCTATTTAAGAGTATACAAAAGAATGTGATACACTTAATTAAATTTCCATTTTTCTTGCCTGACTTAACATGCTCTCAACGGCTAAAAATGTAATAATTCCCATACCAGCCAAAAGCAATATCATCGCCACTCCAGAAAAAAATGTCATAGCTACTATCTGACACATTGTAACCATAATAATGCAGGATGCAACTATTGTTGCAATAACAGACTGCTTTCTGAACCCAATCCAACTCGAAGCAATACCACAAAATGCAGCAATCAGAGCATAACATACTAAATATATAATACTTGTTAACATAAGTCCTAAACTTGCAATGTCATTGCCAATTGGAACTAAGCTTTCTGTTATCATGAAAACTGCGAGTACTATTGCTCCACTTATCAACATCGAACCAAATGTAAATAAAAATACTAATAGTATCTTGGTTTCCATTATTTTTTTTCGACTGATTGGATATGAAAATAGTAAAATTGCTTTTTTCCCTCGATACTCATCCACAATAAACTTTGATGACATCGTTGCCGAGATTACAGAAAAAATTCCCATCATGACCACCAATGTCAGTCCTATTACAAAATTGTAAGAACTAAATAATTCTGCATCGCTATCCCCTGGATCAATTTTGGGTATTGCTGCCATTAAATATATAAAGCCCAGTATAAAAACAGTGCCTACCTCAACAGCAATTTGATATGGTCGTAAGCTATTTCTTTCCAATTCCAGAGAAAATAATCTGTTTATTTTCATATACTCACTCTCCTTGAATCACTTTCATAAAATAATCTTCCAGTCCACCGGCATTTTGTTGTGATATATCCTGTGACTGAACCTCACGCACGATTGTTCCATTAACCAAAAAACCTATATCATCTGCAACCAATTCTACCTCAGATAGAAAATGACTGGACATCAAAATTGTGACTCCCTGTTCTGAAAGATTACGAAATAACTCTCTCATATCTCTTATTCCAACTGGATCCATTCCATTTATTGGTTCATCAAGAATTAGTAAACTTGGTTCATGTACAAGTGCTCTCGCAATAGCAAGTCTCTGACGCATTCCCAGCGAAAAAGTAGATACATGCTGATCTGCCGAATCCTTCAACCCGACTTTTTCCAATATACTTTCAATTTTTTTGTCAGCATCTTTGCAGTCCATATACTCTAAATGTATTTTTAAATTCTTTCTTGCTGAAATGTGTTCATAAAAAACCGGAGTTTCTATTAGACTTCCTGTTCTGGCAAGAATTTCCAAGCTTTCATTTTTACAGTCCATTCCCAGAACTGTTGCCGTTCCCTGCGTGGCTGATGTTAATCCCAGCAATATCTTAAATAGTGTTGTCTTTCCCGCACCATTTTGTCCAACCAAACAATATATCCTTCCTTTTTTTACACTCATATTGCAGCTATTTATAACCGTTTTTTTATTATAAGACTTCGATAAATTATTTGTTTTTACAATATATACATCTTTAAGTTCCATTTAATCCTCCTTTTTCATACATTCCGAATGTATGTATTGATGTAAAAATAAAATAAAATTGCATAATACAATTTTATTTTATTTTTACATCAATCATCGATAATATTTGGTCGTTGAATAATGGCACACCCATACGCTCAAACATCTCTTTTACAAACATCACTTTATGTTGCATTTCTTCTTCTGATGCTGGAAATACAGATGGCATTAGCCACAATTCCAACAATGGCAGGATTTCTGCCAATTCTTTCGGATACTCCGTACTAATAGAACCATCTTCAATGCCTTCTTCAATCAGTTCATAAAACTCTGGTGACAGGTATTTTCTTTGTGATTCTATCATTCCAGCCAATATACGAGGATTCTCCAATAGTGGAATCATATTTTTTGACAATGTGGCTCGTTCTGAATCTTCCTGATTTAACATCATAGCTTTCTGAATTTTCTGCAATCCATTTAATTCATTCTGTTCTTTGACCACATTGAAAGGATTATTACTCAAAAACATCTTATCACCCAAAGCATTTATAATCTCCTCTTTGGATTTAAAATGATGATACACTGCTCCTTTGGTTAGTCCTCCTAAATTATCAACAATATCTTGAATTGTTGTTTGCTCGTATCCTTTCTCTAAGAAAAGTCTTTGTGATACTTCCAAAATCTTCTCCACTGTTAATTCTGGATACTTATTTCTTGCCATATTATCTTCACCTGCAATAAATACATTCGTTATGTATGTATTTATATCATTCTTTCTTAATCATGTCAAGTCTTTTCTTATTCTTTGATTTATAAAAGCTGTTGACTTATCCCCACTCAATGTATATATTATATATACATTGAGTGGGGATATTATATATGAAACAGGTATATCCAGTTATATTTACACAATTAAAGGATAAGAAAGACACCGTGCTTATTAATGTTCCTGATATGGGTATATTAACAGAGGGCTTCGGTCTGTCAGACGCTATAGAGATGGCTCGCGATGCCATTGGGGCAAATGGAATCACATTACAGGATCTAGGCAGGTAAATTCCGGTTCCAAGTGATATTTCAGATATTGACATCAAAAATGGTACTTTTGACAAAGATGGTATTAGTCATGTTTCATTTGTGGATATAGATTTTGATGAATATCGCCGCAAGGTCGACAATAAAACCGTCCGAAGAAATGTCACTCTCCCTAATTGGCTTAATCAGGAAGCTGAGAAATCCCATATCAACGTATCACGCGTTTTACAGGAGGCTCTCATGGTAAAGCTGGGTGTGTCAAGATAAATAAATTTAAAAACCAAATCAAACTAAAAAAGAGTGCAGGTTATTTATTGGATAGCCTACACTCTTATTTTGTTCTCATACATCAAAGAGAATTTGAGTCAAATTATTAATCACGGTATTAATCCGGTTATTTGCAGGAACGATTTATTAAAATGCCGCTCTGTAAATCTCCACAATATCGTCCTTGCTAAGCGGTACAAACGATCCCTTTGAACCCTCGCAGGCCTTCTTTGCCATCACCTCAAAGTTCCTGTCGTCTGTGATTCCTACTGCTCTTAGATTTGCAGGAATGCCCATTGTCTCAAAGAAGAATTTCTTCAGTGCATCAATGCCTGCGTGTGCAAGTGCATAGTCATCATCACCGGAAAGTCCCCAGACATTTTTTGCAAACTCCACAAACATCGGAAGTGTATCGTCATTTAGTATGTGCTCCATCCACGCCGGTGTGAGTATTGCAAGTCCCTCTCCGTGAGTAATATCATAGAAAGCGCTCAGCTCATGCTCCATAGGATGTACGCACCATGCAGGTGAGCAGCCATCGCCCACAACACCGTTGATTGCATGTGTGCCTGCCCACATCAGGTTGGCTCTGGCCTCGTAATTATCAGGCTGTGCGAGAGCAGCCGGTCCGTTTTTAATCATTGTACGCAACAATCCCTCTGCCATAAATTTCTGGCAGTCAGCATTCTCCATAGAGAAATAATTCTCCATTGTATGGCTCATCATATCTGCGGTTCCTGCTGCGGTCTGTTTTTTTGATACCGAAAAAGTATATTCAGGATTTAATATTGACATGGTTGGCACCATATACGGTGATCCTGTTCCCCACTTTTCATTTTTAGACATATCAGAGATAACCGCAAAAGGATCCATCTCTGTTCCGGTTGCGGAAAGAGTAAGCACATCAAATATCGGAAGTGCTGCCTTGACCTTTGAGCCATCAAGCACCAGATCCCATGCATCACCATCATACCTTGCACCTGCCGCAACAACCTTTGAGCAATCGATTGTACTGCCGCCTCCTATTGCAAGCACCATGTCGATACCCTCATTTTTACAGATTTCAACACCCTTTCTGACTGTCTCAATCTTTGGGTTTGGCTCCACTCCGCTAAGTTCAAACACGGTCAGCCCCGCATCCTTAAGGATCTTCATTGAAGTATCGTAGAGACCGTTTTTCTTTATAGAGCCGCCTCCGTACACTAAAAGCACCTTGCTGCCATATGCCTTAAGCTCTGATAAGTTCGAAATGGTATCCTTTCCGAAATGGATTTTTGTTGGAATGTTGAATGTGAAATTGTACATATATAACACCTCCTGCTAAATAATAATATTTTTTAATCGCTCCATATCATCTGCATCGGGATGCGACAAAGCCTTGTCAAAATTTTCAATCAGCGCATCAATATTATCCGGATGATCTGGGCTTTCTTTCATTTTCACATAGCGTTCCCTCACAGACTGTGGCATTTTGCCCTGACACATATATTCTCCTACAATAGTGTTGCTTGAATCAATGGCGCTTTTAACATTGCCAAGAATCCTTTGAAAATATGCATCACTTCCTCCAAAACCGGCTGTTCCGAACAGAAATATCTTCTTATTTTTCAATTTAGATAAGAAATCTAATGTATCGCTATCCGCGTTTCCCTTGTCCGTCCAAAATCCAATGTATAGCAATTCGGATTTTATCCCCTGCGCATCAGCCGTGCCAAAATAATCACAGCTCTCCTTTGGCAGTATTTCATGAATTTTATCAGCCAGCTTACGTGTGTTGCCGGTCATACTACTGAATATTATAGAATAATTTTCGTTGTGCATGCAATATCCTCCTTTAAATTAAACTAATACTTGGTCATTTACACTTTAAATCCATCAATTCATTATAGGCAAAGCAGGTATTGGCAATCATATTTTCAATTTCTCGTATCATAATTTCTCTCAGCCTCCGATCAACACTTTTTTCCCACAAAATGCAAAGCCGTAATGCTTGATATTATTCTCAGATATTCCCCTGTCCAGCAATTGAGTATCATAGTTTTTCTCATCAATTTGTCTGAGCGCTGCCGCAACCGTATCTTCGAGTCCACTTTCTTCACTGTCATCAAACACCTTAAACTCCATAACAAATGCGTCACGTCCCTTCTCCCTCGGAACCAGAACTACATCATATCTTCCAAAGCCACTTTCACGATTTGAAAGGACTTCATAATTATCACGTATATCCACCAAAAGTCCAAGCACAAAGCCATGATAAAAACGCTCCGGCTGACTACGGTCTGATGGATGATTGCCTGTATCAAAACTACTAAAAGTAGACATCGCCACATCATTCATATACACGTTCATTGCTTTTACATCCCCACTAAATAAAGCCTTCACAAATTCATTATAGTTGGATGATACATCCGCAAACCATCCTTTGAACAGATTAGAAAACATACTTATAGTCTCAAGATTCGTTATACTAAGTCTATACCAGGGCTCAAGAGTAATTCCCTTATGGACAATGCTATCAACCTTCAGATACCCACTCGCCAGAAGAAGGCTCCATATAGCGCTCTCATCTTTTTCGAGCCGGTTGAATACTATCTGTTCATCAAAATTCACCTCAATACTCTTTCCATTAACCAGACTTTCCATGAGGCTCTTTATCTCTGCAGATGATCCCTGTATAAGTCTGCTTATAAGAGCATTGGAGCTGGTAGCAGCCCAATAAGGCTTTAACTTTTTTTCTTTCAGAAAATTAGTAATAGACCATGGATTATATATATCTTTGAGCGAACCAAAGGTAAATCCATCATACCACTGCTTAACAACAGCTTTTTTATCACTCATGCCATACTTTTCAATCGACTCAAAAACCTCTTTCTCAGTAAAACCAAAGCAATCAGCATATTGCTCAGACGTAGTCGTAACAACTACCAGGTTATTCAAATCTGAAAAAACAGACTCTTTTGAGACTCTCGTAATTCCTGTCATTATTGCACGTTCCATATATGGATTGGTCTTAAAAGTAGAGTTCAGCAATCCTCTCATAAAATTCACGAATTCGTCCCAATATCCATGAATATAAGCTTCCTGCATAGGTGTATCATATTCATCAAGTAGAATAATAACCTTCTTCTTGTAGTACTCGCTTAAAAAATATGACAGATCTTTAAGGGAATCCTGGGCTGTTACATCATCAATCCTATCTGTCATGTCTGACAGCTTACGCCTGTCAGCTTCTGTGAAATCAGGATAATCCATCAGATAACGATACTGCCTGTATACATCCGCAATTATCTTCTTAACCTTCTGTACCGCATCCTTATAATTTCCCTGCTTTACATCAGCAAAGCTTATAAATATAACAGGATATGCTCCCTGTAGCCTGCGGTATTTTTCGCTGTTCCATATAGAAAGCTTCTCAAAAAACTCACTTTTTTCCGAATAATGATTTGAGAAAAAATAATTAAGCATACTCATATTCAGAGTTTTTCCAAAGCGGCGTGGTCTGGTAATAAGCGTGATGTCATCCGCGCTCTCCCACCATTGCCTGATAAAATCAGTCTTATCTATATAAAAATAATTATTTTCACGAAGGTATAGAAAATCCTGTTTTCCGATACTTATAGTCTGTGCCATACTTTCTTCTCCTAAAATCATATATGCCTATTATATAATTCTTTTGAAACGATTACAAGCAAAGAAAGATTCCGCTTAGCTCCATAACAACAGCTTGCACGATAATAAAATACAAATGATACTGGCAGCATAGAAATAAAAAATATTATAATATAGGTTAAATATACATTACAGGTTCTTTATTACTTCAACTCTGGTTACCACGCCTTCGCGCATACTATCCACTCTAAGTGCACAATCCTTATAATACACGCAGGCACCTATTGCAACCGTCTTTCCCTCTTCACTCAGCTTGTCGCTTATGACACTGCGAAGAATTCTTGTCTTTTCCTCCGGAATTTTGGCTCCGGTTATAAGATTCGCGTGTGCCACTGTCTGGCTGCCCCGGCATATCATGTGATCTGCCTCATCAAAACTGCAGAACAGGAATTTTCTGATTGCAAACAGCGCTGCTATCGCGCCAATTCCAACAAGAGTCTCATATACATTGAGGTGCTCGACTATCATCTGTCTGGCTGTTGCAAAAAGCAGAACCTCTATTATCGTGCCCGGCTGATGCGTACAGAGCATCTTTACAAACTCCACGCCTATAGCAAGCGACATGGCATATTCCATGTAATACTCCAACTCAAGCTTGTCATGCCATATATCAAAAAAACATTGCCCTACAAGCTTTATAATAAGTATCGCTATCACAAATACGAGAAATGCAGACAATACCAGTTCCACGTAAGTCGCTATGTTTTTCATGGTTTTCCTCAAAAATTGTTTCATCATTCGGGTTTCCTCTCATTTTTATTGTATTATAAAACGAATTGACTCTATCACCGTTGTGTATCGTGAAACTGTAGCTATAATCTCGCTAATATTCATCGCATAATACATAACTATTATACCTTGAACAGATAATTCTCTGAAACTGCTTTTGTCACTCAATTTCTCTCTTTTTCTTCTAATAACATAAGTTCTTTTTTCTTATTTCCCAGATATTTTTTCCATGCAGTACTATCAATAAAAGGATTGCTCCCCGGATGCTCTATCATATAATTTCTTTTATTTATTAAATCCACATTTGATGTATGGTTCCCAACAAAAATATCAACAGGTTCATCTATAACCTTGTCGATTGACTGTGTATACTCTCTTCTCGCAACATACTCATAGTCTCCGATATCCTCGAGAAATTCCTTCTGCAAAGTATTAAATCCAAATCCGCCATAATATCCGGCATGCTTTGTACATTTGCCATCAGTAACATCAAAAAAACATGCTATACATCCTTTGGTATGCCCGGGCACAAGGTAAAACCTGATGGTTGTATTACCAAACGTCAGCACATCACCATCTTTTATCTCATAATCTACTTCAAACAAGGATTCCATAACATTCCCTGTTGCCTGAATCACGGATTGTTCCGGATTATTCTCAAACATTCTGACATCAGGCTCTCCCATGTATATTTTTGTTCCGTACATTCTCCTGAAAAATCCAACTGCTCCGAAATGGTCAGCGTGGCCGTGTGACAATATTATCCATTTTACATCTTCCGGACGAAATCCCATTTCCCATATACTCTCTATCAGCAACGCTGTATTGCCACAATTGCCTGCATCCAGCATCAGAAGTCCCGCTCCCGTATCAACTATATGTACGCACACCCAGGTGTCACCGACATAGTATAAGTTTCCGAATATCTGAAACGGTTCGATATAACGTTCTTCCTGATTAATCCAATACTTTGTAGTTTTGTCACACAGCAGTCTGTCTTTATATGTTATAAAATCATTGTAATCACTTTTTAATGACATATTATCTCTCCAATCTGCACTTGCTGCTTTTTATTTTTCACAAATGCCCATATCCGCAAATCGTCTATACACACAAAATGCTCATATCCACAAACAGAGCTATCATAAAATGATAACTCTGCCTGTATTGTTAGTATCTGTTTTATTATGTACACAAACTTTTCATTCCGATTTATTAAAGTGTCTTTCTAGCATATATTTGCTGCTTCAGGACACTCAATTCTTAGAACAGGAATGCCACACTGCATATAGAAACAACTGCAATAAGTATAATAAGCAATGGTCCACCGATTTTTACGAAATCTGAAAACTTGTATCCTGCCGGAAGTATCTGCATATTTACAGCTGTTCCGAAGGATGTTGCTATTGCAAGGTTTGAGCAGGCACCGATTACGATTACCCATGGAATAGGACTGATTCCAAGCGATAATGCAATTGCTATACAGATTGGTGTAAGCATTGCTGCTGTGGCATTGTTTGACATGATGTTTGTCAGTACACTTGTAAGCACTGCGATAACTACTGTAAGAAGCACAACCGATGCGTTCTTTCCTCCGAAGAGGTTGAGTACAGCGTTTGCGATTAATGCTCCACCACCTGATACATCAAGTCCTGTTCCGATTCCTGATATTGTTCCGATACATACAAAAACATCCCAAGGAAGATCCGAATATGCTTTTTTAATCGAGATACAGCCTGTTCCAAGTACTATTGCAGCACCTATAAGACCGATTGTACCGATGTTAAAATAGCTCTTGAATGGCTGGAAACCGCTTAATACAAATAATACTATGCATAAAATCATGGTTCCGAGTGCCACATAGCCCTTCCATGCCGGAGCATCTGACTCCTGTTCCTTCTCGAGCTTATGTATCTCTGCAACTGAATACATATTTCCCTTGTCGAAGTCAGGACTATTCGGTTTTAATACCTTGTCGAGGAGCTTGTAGCCGATGGTTCCCCAGAAAATAATCTGTACAACTGCTGCCGGAAACATGATCTTTGTCATGTCAAACATTCCCATGCCTTCCTCATAACCGGCATATCCCTGTAATACTGAGTTTGCTGCAAGCTGTGAGGTTGAGCCGATCAGTGAACATGCACCACCGATAACAGCTGCTGTTCCGGCTGGGAAAATAACCATTTTTGAGCGGATTTTTCCACATGAGTTTGCTGCTACGATTGCGATAATAGGCATCCAGATAGCAACTGTTCCGTTGTTACTCATAAATGCTGACATCAATGAACACACAGCACTTACCGTTACTATAAACCGTCTCTCCGTCTTGGCAAGAAAAGAATTTCCGATTTTTTCTCCTATCTTTCTTGCTATTCCGGTTTCAAAAAGTGCGGCACTTACAACACACATTCCGACTACCATCGGCCAGCCTGTTGCGCTGAATCCGCTGTATACTGCGGATAGCTCCATTTCCGGAATAAACATTGCCATTGCTACCGAACCCAGGATAGCAACCACGCTTATCGGCAGTCTGTTCCAGACAAACAAGCCCATTGTAATTAATACAATTATAATTGAAATAATACTAGAATCCATATTATATCCCCCGATATATTTTTATTTTAAACCTCTGCCCAGTCAGCACCCTTCCATTTCTCGTGCTCATATACTGACTTGTCGGCTACATATGGCCACTTTTTACCTTCTGCTACTGCCAGACAGCCCTTGACACACATCTGTGCCATCTTGATTACTGCCTCTCTTGTCTGGGCTGCTGAATGCGGACTTACGATAAGATTTCTGCAGTTTAATAACGGATCATCTGTTTTTGGTGGCTCACTGCAGAATACATCTGTTCCCGCGCCGGCGATAACTCCGTTATTTAATGCTTCTACGAGATCTGCTTCGTTGATGATTCCTCCACGGCTGCAGTTTATTATAAGCGCCGTCTGTTTCATAACAGAAAGCTCCTTCTTTGAGATCATGTTCCTGGTCTGATCTGTGAGCGGTACATGGATTGATACCACATCGCTGTCCTTTAACAGCTCCACATAATCCTCATAATATTTAGCACCATAGCCTTCTACCTGCTCTTTTGTCATAAAAGGATCGTACGCTGCAATTCTCATTCCACAGCCTTTGCAGATTTTGGCTGTTTCTCTTCCAATTGCTCCAAGGCCAAGGATTCCGACTGTCTTTCCCTCAAACTCGAAAGCCTTCTTTGCTCCACGGATTTCCCAGTTTCCTTTGCACATCTCATTCTGTGCCTCGATAAGATTCTTTGACAATGCAAAAATCATTGCTACCGCATGCTCAGCAACACTTCTGTTGTTGGCTCCCGGTGTGATAACCACCGGGATACCAAGCTCTGTTGCTTTTTTTACATCAACCGAATCGTATCCTACGCCTGTACGTCCGATTACTTTGAGCTTCGGGCTGTTTTCTATAGCATTTGCATCACATTTTGCAATTCTTACAATAAGAGCATCTGCATCCTTCATCTCGTCAAGATAATTGTTCGGATCCTGATTGTCAGCTACATATACATCAGCTATTCCATCTAAAAGCTGCATTCCTTCAGGGCATACAGCCTGTGTCATTACAAACTTCATATTAATTCATCCTCCCCAGAGTTAGTTCATACCTTTGTCAGCATTCTCTTTTAATACCTTTGCAAGCGCTTCCACACCCTCATCACACAGATAGTTGAATGGACGTCTGCAATCGCCAACAGGATATCCGAGCATTGCAACCGCTTTTTTAACAACTGTGTTAGGATTGCCGTATTTGAATACAGCTCTGAAGCTTGCGATAGAATCCTGTGCTGCCTCTGCCTCCTCAAGCTTGCCCTCTTTGAAAAGGTTGTAGATTGATGAAAGCACATGTGGATAAACATTTGAGCATCCTGCGATTCCTCCGACTCCTCCTTCTTTTAATGCAGGAAGAATGAGTGAATCATTTCCTGATAATACATAGAACTTCTTGTCAAGTTCACGTGTCTCTGTGATATATGCCTTTAAGTTATCCCAATCTCCGCTTGAATCCTTTGCACCGATGATAAGGTCAACATCCTTTGCAAGCTTCTTTACTGTCTCAGGAAGCAGCTTGTTTCCTGTACGGGCAGGAATATTGTAAAGAACGATTGGAGTATCTACATGCTTGGCAACCTCTACATAGTGATCGTATAACTCCTTCTGTGATGCAACCGCAAAGCTTGGAGTGATTATTGAAAGGACGTCAGCTCCGAGCTTTTCTGCCTCCTTGCTCATTCTGATAGTATCCTGTGTTGAAATGCAGCCTGAGCCGGCATATACAGGTACTCTTCCTTTTACCTGATCAATTGCAGCTTCAAGGACTTCGCATTTTTCTTTTTCATTTAAGATATATCCCTCACCGTTTGTTCCAAATGGGAAAATTCCGTGCACACCGCCATCGATAAGTCTGTCAATCTGTGTTCTGAGCTCGTCAGTGTTGATGCTCTCATCTGCGTTCATTGGTGTTAAAATTGGTGTAATAATTCCTTTTAATTCTGTCTGTTTCATGTTTTTCTTCTCCTTTTAAACTTGTTTATTTTTTATTTTTGATTTAATATTTTGTCTGCAATCTTTACCAGTACATCTTTGGTTCCGAACCCACCTGATTTGGATATTATCTGCTGCACAAATCCGTGATTTTTCAGATTGGAAACAACCACACCCTGTTCTATCTCACATACCGGTGTAATCTGGGTACAGCCTATCAGCTTCATATACCCCATCAAAGTGTCGCCGCCTGTCATAAGTATTGTCGTATCCTGCTTATTTGCTGCCAGATAGTCGGCTATGTGTCCATGTGCCGTTGGAATCAGGGCTCTTACATCATTCATAGTCAGCTTATTTGCTTCCATAAAGCCCTTTTTGTCTTCTTCCCGGTCTATGGAATCAATGATGAGACATCTGTCTTTTTCACATTCTTCCTGCATCTTGTGCAAAAACTCCAAGCCCGCCTGCGTGCTGTAATAATCCTTCTGCAATTTTTGTTCTACGGTCATATGGATTCTTGAAAATCCGTGTTCTTCGGCATAGTCAAGCTGATTTTGCGTAATCATATTCAAGCTGCCACATTCCACAAGAAAATTTTCACTCTTCCTATAGCTTTGCGGCTTCGCTGCATCAAATCTGAGCTTGTCGGCAAGCGCTTCCGCAAGTGCGGCACATCCGGCAATAATGCAAAGCTCATCTTTTTCCTGCAATTCATCAAGCCTTTCTTCTATGTCTTTGTGTTTTTCCACATCGCAGATTACGATACGTTCATCGCTTTTTATATCATTCAAAGCTTCATTGTGCTTAACACAGGCACATTTCAAAGCTGTCTGCTGTGCGATAATATCAGGTATGTACGACAGCTTTACCGGTTCAAACGGATCCTGCCCGAATACACTTTTTTCTAGAAGCTGCCCCTGTATGTAGTGAGTTCCGTTTACCGTACAGCGGTCTATCTTCGGATACCCCGGCAGGAAATAAACTTTGTCGTGCCCGCTTCCGTCCAAAACTGCCTGAAGCTCACTTCCGATATTTCCGCGGAGCGCTGAGTCCGTCTTTTTGAAAATAACAGGAATATTAATTGCTTTTGCCCATCCTGTAATATTTTTCACAGCATCATATGCCTTAGCTGCCGGCATTGGTCTGGTCTCAGAATCTATAACCAGAACCTCTGTCGACTCATCTATATCCCCGATAGCTTCCGGCATTTTTGTAAATACCTGGGTGGCAATTCCCTTATTCACAAACTGGATTCCGGTATCCAATGCACCGGTAAAGTCATCTGCTATGATCAACAGCTTTACCATCGCATTTCCTCCCGCTATTTTTTGTTTACTGCAAGCTTTGTCGCATAGTCAATCGAATTTACAAGGCTTAACTCATTCGATTCGCCTTTTCCTGCAAGGTCAAAGCCCGTACCATGGTCTACCGATACCCTTATTACAGGGATTCCGAGTGTTACATTTACACCTGCTACCGCATCCCATTTCTTTAATTCTTTGTTGTATACAAAGCCTTTAACCTTCAGAGGAATATGTCCCTGATCATGGTACATTGCTACAACTATATCATACCAGCCTCCGATTGCCTTAGAGAATATGCTGTCAGGCGGTGTTGGTTTTTTCTCAGGAATATTGATTCCTTCTGCCATTGCCTCATCTATTGCCGGCTGGATTTCCTCAATTTCCTCTGTTCCAAACAGTCCGTTTTCTCCGCAGTGTGGGTTAAGACCTGCCACACCAATCTTTGGATTCTCAATGCCTATCGCCTTGCAGGCATCATTTGCAATTCTTATAACTTCAAGGACTCTGTCCTTCTTTACCTTGTCACATGCCTGCCTGAGAGAAACGTGCGTCGATACGTGTACAACCCTCAAATCCTCGTGTGCAAGCATCATTGTGTACTTGTCTGTATGGGTGTACTCTGCATAAATCTCTGTATGTCCCGAATAATGATGTCCTGCCATATTTATTGCCTCTTTATTTAAGGCATTTGTGACAGTTGCGTCAATCTCGCCGCTCTGCGCAAGCTCTATTACCTTTACGACATACTGAAAAGCAGCCTCTCCACACATCTTTGATACTTTTCCGAATATGTGTCTGTCCATGTTCACAAGGTTCATGTCGTACACATCAATTGTTCCGTACTCAAACTTTGCTTCTTTAATATCGTGAATCGCACGAATCTTTATCTGTCCTTCTTTTCCTGCGATTTTTACTGCCTCTTCCATACATGCGGCATCACCGATAATCACCGGACGACACTGCTCATATATTTCAGGTCTTGATAACGCTTTTACTGAAATCTCAGAACCGTTTCCCGCAGGATCTCCCATTGTAATTCCGATAATTGGCTTTTTCATAGGCCCCTCCTTTATTTTAATACCTTAAGATATATGTTTCTGATATCGTCAAGGCTTAATTCTTTCATATTGTTTACAAGAAGTCTCTGCTGTTTGCTGCCGGCATCAACAAGGAAATCCAGATCCTCCGGCTTAACACCGAATTCCTTTAAATCCGTTGGAATGTTTGTAACCTTTACAATGTCAGCAATCTGATCGATCATGTACTGTGCTTTCTCATCCTCAGATTTTCCTGCAAGCTCAGGGTAAACAGCATCGCAAAGTATTGCAAGTCTCTTGCTGCATGCGTCCTTGTTAAATTCCATAACATGTGCAAAAAGTATGGCATTTGATACACCGTGAGCAATGTGATATTTACCTCCCAGTGGATATGAAAGTGCATGAACTGCTGTTGTTCCGCTTCCTGTAATTGCGACTCCGCCATAGAAGGCTCCGGTCATCATATTGCTTTTTGCTTCCATATTGTCCGGATTGTTATAAGCTTCCCTGATATTGTGAAAAATAAGCTTGGCTCCGGCTGCTGCATAGGTATCGGAAAACGGTGTTGCTTTCTTTGAGGTGAAGCACTCAACCACATGGGCCAATGCATCTACACCTGTTGCTGCCACAATTGATTTTGGAAGCTTTCTGATCATATTTGAATCCAATACCACATAGTCCGGAATCATACTGTCATTTACAATTCCTTTCTTTGACTGTTCCTCCGGAACCGCAACGATTGCATTGCAGGTTGCCTCAGATCCTGTTCCGCAGGTTGTCGGAATCATAACCGTCTTAATCTGTTTCTTTGCAAGCGTCGGATCATTGAGCAGATCTTTTATAGTGTAGTCTGCATCTTTTAATACGCAGCAAAGCTTTGCTGCATCCATAACACTTCCCCCACCGATTGCTATGATAAGATCTCCTGATGCGCTCTCCACTTCCTTCATAACCTTTTCAACATCCTGATATGATGGTTCACAAGCAAGATCATCAAATACCTGATACTCTGTCTTGTTTTCCTCAAGAATCTCTGTCAGCAGATCTAAAAGTCCTGTTGCACGAATGCCTTTATCCGTAAAAACTATTACTTTTTTTGCATCCTCTTTTTCTATTACCGCTTTCACATTCTCAATGCTTCCTGCTCCGCCAAAGATACATGACGGAATTTTAATCTGATAACTCATATATTACCTCTCCTTTGTTATATTGTTATTCTTGTGTTTTATTTTTGAACATCTCTTTGAACTAATCATATAATATCTGTTTTTTGTGCCTCGTTCAACGCGTTGTTTTGTTATTTTTGTTCTATTTTGAAACATAAGTCGCATTTATTTGTTGCATTTTGAAACATACTGTAATACAATATGGTTAAATAGTAACAAAGCATCACTAGTGCTATCTTTACGTTTCATTTTTAAACATTAAAATAACCACTTAACATTTACAAATCCTAAAAGGAGAAATATATGCAGAAAACCAAGATTCTTGCAGTCGCCCCTTACGAGGGCATGGCTGACATACTTACCGATATAGCACAGTCGCGCGATGACATTGCTCTCACTGTCCAGACCGGTGATCTGTTCACCGGCCGTGATATCGCAATGCAGCTTGCACATAAAAATTACGATGTTATCATTTCGCGAGGCGGCACCGCAGAGCTTATACAATCTGCTGTTGAGCTTCCCGTCATAGATATATCCATCTCTGTTTACGATATACTTCTGAGCATCAAGCTTGCCGAGAGCTACAACGGAAAATTTGTAATTGCCGGTTTTCCCGGAATCACTGCAAATGCACATCTGCTGTGCGACCTGCTTCAATATGATATTGACATAATCACTTTCAAGGACTCGGCAGATGCAGTCAATCGCCTTAAAGAAGCAAAAGAAAACGGCTGCACGCTTGTCCTATGTGACGTGACCGGTGCCAGAGCCGCAAAGGATATCGGATTAAATTATAATCTTGTAACCTCCGGCAGGGAAAGCATAGAAAACGCCGTTGCCGAGGCTGTAAAGCTTGTGCATTCTTCCAATTATGTCCACAAGCAAAAGGATCTGTTCCAGTCGCTTCTGACCGAGGATGACCGCGAATTCTTAATTTACTCGCCTGCAGGTACTCTGTGGTTTTCAAGCATCGCAATAGATGAAATGAATACATCGTTGATGAATTTTGTACAGACATACATTAAGTCATTTTTGAAAGTTCCGAACCAGACCGTTTCGCATCAGATACGCGATAACGTCTATACTCTGTATAACCGCCACCTGATTTACGAGGACCAGAAGTACACTGCAATTACTATATGTAAGAGTCCTGCATTAACCGCCGAGGACGACCCTGGATTTCAGATTTACAATATTGACAACACCTCCTCCAACGACTTTGCTGACGCTTACAACGGAACCGGTAAAGCAGGCAAAATAGCGCAGATAATAGAAGAATACGCTAAAAGCCATCTGCCTGTGCTTATTCTCGGAGAAAACGGAACCGGCAAAGGCAAGGCTGCATCACTTATTTACAAGCAAAGCAACTATAAGCACGCTCCATTTTACAGTATCGACTGTTCTCTGATAAAAGAGCGTAAGTGGCACAGCCTGCTAAATAATGAGAATTCTCCTCTCAACGAAGTGGACAGCACAGTATTTTTTGAAAAAGCCGATGCTCTTAGTCTGGAACAGATTGGTGATTTGTTTCAATATATAGACCAGACGAAGCTTTGCACGAGAATGAGACTCATAGTCTCGCTTTCCACCAACAACTCCAATCAGCCTGCATTTGCCACAATACGCACCTTTATGGAGAATCATCTTTCCTGCCTTACCATGAATCTCCCACCGCTTCGAGAGCGCATTGACGATTTTTCCGGTATAACCGCGCTCTATCTGCATCGGTTCAATGTCTCCCTCGGGAAACAGATAATAGGCTTTGACGTTGACGCAATGGAAAAAATGCTCTCGTACAACTGGCCTAACAATCTCGACCAGCTGCAGCATGTCCTTAAAGAGCTTGTCACAATAACAAAGACACCGTATATCTCCTGTGACACTGTAGAAACTATCCTGAAACAGGAGCCCGACTACGGACGCGTCTTTGATGATTCAGTAAAATTTGATGGAACTCTAGATGAGATAAATTATCAGATCATTCTTCAGGTGTTACACGAAGAACTTGACAATAAAGAAAAAACCGCCAGACGACTCGGCATAAGCCGAAGCACACTCTGGCGGATCTTAAAGAACAATAATTAATGCTTAATCAATTTCTCCCTGTGGGATAAATACCTGAACATCAGCATTCTCGTCAAGCTCTATAAATACTCTTGTATCTTTGCCGACCAATCCCTTAAAATGTCCGGTGAATTTCTCTCCGGACTGGGTTGTTCCGGTAACATCCATTTTGTATACGCTTCCGGCATCTGATGAGAAATCAATTGAATCATGGCTGCCAAGTGTGTTGACAGTCTGCTCTTTGCCATCGTTCCAGGTTACCTTGATATTCTTAGCATTAAAATAAGTCTGGTTTATAAGCCGGATAGTTGTTGTCTCTTTTCCGTCCTGCGCTGCATAAATACAATTAGTACCTATTAACACTCCTGCCATGATAGTAACTAATGCAAACGTAGCAAGAACTTGTTTGTTTATTATTTTATTCATTTCTGAATACCTCCTTATAATGGCACTCCATTATCTTCGCGGATATTTTATCACAAGATATATTAATTAAACAATTGTCAATTAGCTCAAAACTTTTTTATTATTTTATGTTTTTATTGACACTTTTTCAAAGCATTTGACATTATTTTTGGGTTTGTTTTGTACCTAAATTTTATATAGTCACTAGAAATTGTAATTCCTCTAAAAATCAGTTATACTATATGTGAATGTATCAATCATTTTTTACTGGGGAGGCTCACATGGAATTATTAAAACTGCCTGTTGGAATTGATAATTTTGAAAAAATACGCCGTAATAATTTTTATTATATTGATAAAACAAGGCTCGTCGAACAGGCTTTACATAATTGGAGCGAAGTAACACTGTTCACCCGTCCAAGGCGCTTTGGAAAGACTCTTGGCATGAGCATGCTGCGCTCATTTTTCGAGATTGGCACGGACAAATCACTGTTTGACGGATTATATATTTCCCAGAATAAATCTCTTTGTGATGAGCATATGGGCAAATATCCTGTGATATTTCTTACTCTAAAGGGTGTTGAAGGGCTGACCTTTGCAGATGCAAAAATGATGCTAAAATCGATTCTTTCCACTGAAATGGACAGACATTACTATCTAAAAACAAGTGAGGCTCTTACTGACGAGGATAAGGCATACTTTGTAAAGATGCTTACAGGTACGGATGAGAATATAAATGACAGTCTCCGTAAGCTGTCACAATTATTATATAAGCATTACGGCAAAAAGGTGGTCATCCTGATAGATGAATACGATGTGCCACTCGACAAGGCATACCAGAACGGCTACTACCATGAGATGGTCTCTCTTATCAGAGGCTTGTTCGGACAGGCGCTAAAGACCAACGATTACTTACAGTTTGCTATTTTGACAGGCTGTCTTCGCATATCAAAAGAAAGCATCTTTACAGGATTAAATAACTTTAAGGTGCTCTCCATCATGGATACACGATTTGAGGAGCAGTTTGGATTCACGGACAGCGAGGTTGAGGAGCTTCTAGCCGCCTACAATCTGGATTCGCATTTCACAGAAATCAAGGAATGGTACGACGGATACCACTTTGGAAATGCCGACGTATACTGTCCATGGGACGTGATAAATTACGTGGATCTGCTCAGATTTGAGCCTACTGCAAAGCCGCAGGATTTCTGGTCAAATTCAAGCGGAAATGCTCTGGTAAGAAGCTTCATTGACAAGGCCGATGTCCAGACCAAGGATGAGATTGAGCGTCTGATAGCAGGCGAATACATTGAGAAAGAAATATCCCAGGAGCTGACCTACGATGAAATCGACAAAAGCATCGCAAACCTGTGGAGTGTGCTCTTCACCACCGGTTACCTGACCAAGCAGGGCGTGACCGATGATGGCAAGGTGCGTTTATCAATACCAAACCGTGAGATAAAAAATCTTTTCATAAAAAAAATCCGCGAATGGTTCAGCGATACAACTGCAAATGACGGAAAGACACTTGAACAATTCTGCAATGCATTTGTTGATAAGGATACTGAAAAAATAGAAGAGCTTTTTGGCGATTATCTCTGGAATACAATAAGCATAAGGGATACCGCAGTTGCCAAAGATAAAAAAGAAAATTTCTACCACGGTATACTGCTTGGTCTGCTGGGCTACAAAGCAAACTGGCTCATCAAATCAAACACCGAATCGGGCACCGGCTACAGTGATATCCTCGTTGAAGTTCCAAACAACCGAACCGGCATCGTGATAGAGCTTAAATATGCCGAAAACGGCGATATGGATGCAGCCTGCGATGAGGCACTGAAGCAGATTGAAGAAAAATCATATGTGGATAAGCTGAAGCAGGATGGCATGCGCAATTTCATCAAGTATGGAATTGCATGCTTTAAGAAGGATTGTAAGGTTGTTGTAAGTGAATAAGGCACTCATTAAATAATAGGCTCACCAATTATATCCTGGCAAGCCTATTATTTTCTTTCAACCCTATCTGTCAATAGTTAGCTGATTCTCAAATGTTCGCTAACTGATTCATAAAACTTAAACAATGGAATGTCTTTATAGTCTATTCCTTCATCCAAGTCTTCTGAATATAACAAAATGGTGCTTTTAGAGTTGTTTTTCATGTCTATATGCAAACACAATACATTTATAAAAAAATAATCGAAATAATGAATTTCACACTTTATTACATCTTGATATTCATATTTATTCCCATTAATATAGAAGAAATCTTCATATATCTCATACTCAAATTCCTTTATAAATAATTTCCTTGTTGCTTTTTGATAAATATATGCTATTCCTACAATCATAAATGCATTCATAAAAATAAATGGAAATCCATTTATATTCAAGCACAACCTATCAATTGAATATTCCTCAGCAAATACTACCACAATTAACACCAAGAAAAATATAAAAAATCTACCAAATAAGTGCTGTATTTTTATCGTTTCCATATAATACCTCATACCTTTCTATAAAATCCAGTTATAGTCCATTATTTTCTCAAACTTATTTTTTAAGCCATCCTAAAAAACAAGAGTTTTCGTGTATACAGCTTCGTTCATTTCATATGTCACATGGTAATTATATTTTTCTTAACAAATCACGAATATTTACTAGATATAAACAACATAAATATGCGGATAGTATTAAAACTTGAAATCGGGCAGTATCCCTTTGAGTAAAAACAAATATATTTATTCCTATAACAAATGACACATCACAAACTATTTCAT
>ERZ1035032.69-NODE-69-length-77243-cov-37.383155_pt1 | contig 77243 bp, 81 predicted proteins | sample MGYA00520693_ERZ1035032 | MGnify/ENA primary metagenome ERZ1035032 (study PRJEB33766, sample SAMN09781740) | gut metagenome | biome: gut microbiome | host: Homo sapiens | place: Madagascar | study: EMG produced TPA metagenomics assembly of the PRJNA485056 data set... | reverse complement strand
CTTAAAAATATATTTATTTATCTTTTAAGGAGTTAACTTGATGAACCCCCTTTTTATTTTCTTATATTACGCTTTTTTTCAATATTTACCAGATAATTATTTGCCTCTCTTTGGAAAAATTTCAAAAAAACTTAGAAATTTAATTGTAAGAAGTTTTAATAAAAATGTTTCTAAATCAGCAAATATTCAAAAACATGTTTATTTTGGAAACGGGCAAGATTTAAAAATTGGTAATAATTCAGGCATTGGCTCTTATTCTAAAATTCAAAACACAAAACTTATTATAAAAAATGATGTAATGATTGGAGAAGAACTATACATAATGGGGGGGGCACTCTTTTTCAGATATTTCAATTCCAATGAGAAAACAAAAAATGCTTCCTAAAAGTAATCTAACGATTGAAGATGATGTTTGGATTGGAGCAAGGGTAACAATTACAAAAGGTTGTTCCACAATTGGAAAGGGTGCTATTGTTGGTGCTGGAAGTGTTGTTACTCACAATGTGCCTGATTATGCAATTGTTGGCGGTAATCCTGCAAAAATTATAAAATTTAGAAAATAAATTTGGAGAAGTTTGATGAATCAAATTATAAGAAAAATGATTTTACATTGTCCTTTAACAAGAGAAGTATTTTTCTTGTTAAAAGGGAAAAAAGTAAACAAAAATGCAGTTGATAGAAAAATTAAAAAATTTAAAGAGACCAAAGATAAACAGGTTCTCAAAGATGTAGTTGTTTCTCTGACATCTTATGGTACACGATTAAACGAATTACAATATACTTTATTTTCTCTTATAGACCAGACTGTAAAACCGGAGAAAATAATTGTAAATCTTGCTCAAAAGGATTTTGATTCAATACCAACAAAATTAAAAACTTTCGAAAAGTTCGGTGTTTCTTTTGTAAAAACAGAAGATTTAAAATCATACAAAAAACTTATTCCAACATTAAACACAAATCCAGATAAGTGCATTGTTACAGCTGATGATGATTTGTATTATCCTCGAACTTGGCTTGAAAAGCTTTGGATAGCACATCAAAAAAATCCGAAAAATATCATTTGTCATCTGACTGCAAAAATACAATATGAAGAGAATAATTTATTTCCTTATGTTACTTGGCCCTATAATAAAGAAGCGACAGAACCATCATTAAAAAATTTAATATTAAGCGGATGTGGAACATTATTTCCACCTAAATCTCTATATAAAGATATAACTGAAATTACTTTGTTTCAAAAACTTTCTCCTGCAGCTGATGATATTTGGGATTACTTTATGGCCTATCTCAATAAAACTAAAATAGAACAGATTCCGGACTCTTATATAAATGTAAAATATGTGAATCCGTACCGTGAATATGGTTTGGAAGTAGGTCAGACTTTGACACAGATAAACGTTGGTCTTGGTAAGAATGATGAACAATTCAAAGCAATCATGGATAATTACGGAATAATGGAAAAAGAGTTTATAAAGACTATACAAGATATAGTAAGTGGGGGGGGGTGTAAGTTAGTCTGTTATATCACAATGCAGCAACTGGCCTTCTACAAGGAGGTTGCAGCATGAGTGCAAAGGCGAGCGTAAAGCAACTTCTTTTGTCAAAAAAAATCACGCGAAATATACTTTTCTTTTTGTTTCATAAAAAATTAAGTCGTCATGTCTGTGATAGGCAAATAGATTCTTATGTAAAAAAGCAGACGGTAGATGCAAACAAAATTGTAAAAGATTTGTGGGTTTGCCTTACTTCTTTTCCTGCCCGCATAGACGAGGTTCAATATCCTGTCTTTTCAATGCTGAGGCAAGCTATTTTGCCGGAAAAAATAATCTTATGGCTTTCTGAGGAACAGTTTCCAAATAAGGAAGGGCAGCTTCCTCAAAGATTGGTTTCTCTTAGAAATAGCATTTTTGAAATCCATTGGTGCGAAGATTTACGTTCCTACAAAAAACTTGTTCCCGCACTCAGCTTGAATGAGCGCAAGAATATTGTAATTTGCGATGATGACATTTTTTACAGAAAGAACACGCTTAAAATCTTATGGAAAGAACATTTAGAACATCCGAATGATGTGATTTGCCATATTGGAAAGAAAATGGTTTTTGAGGAAGGTGCGGTTCTGCCTTATGAAAAGTGGCAATTTGTAGATACTTGCACTGGCCAAAAAGATGTATTGCCGATTGGCGGCGGCACGATTTTATATCCGGCAGAAATTTTGGAAAATTCACCCTTGTTACAAAACAAGGAATTGTTCAAAAAACTTGCCTTTTTTGCGGATGACATTTGGTTTTGGTGGTCCATAACACAGGCAGGATATTCTGTTTCAGTTCCTAATCATTCTATAAAGAAAATGATATATGTTAATCCTGAACGTGAATACGGATTAAACGAAGGATTAACCCTTGCTAAATTGAATGAAGGGCAGAATATGAATGATTTGCAGTTGAGAAATATTGTGGAATATTTTCAGACAGATATATTTACATTAACGAATAAGACATCTGCAAAGTTTAAATAAATATGGTTCAATAAGACGAGCATAATAGGAGATATATGTTATAATGAAATTTCTATTACAAATAAAATTTTTAATTGTTGCTTTCCTCAATTTTTTTAAGGAGTTTTTTCCTTATCCCCTTCGAAATCTGTTTTTGTTATGTTTTGGAATAAAAATTCCAATAAGTTCATCAATACATAGGGGTTGCAAGTTCTTTCATATAGGTAAATTTTCGATAGGTAAAAATTCTGTCATTAATTTTGGATGCTATTTAGATAACAGACGTGGAATTTTAATCGGTTCAAATACAGCAATAGCTCATAATACAAAAATCTATACTTTAGGGCATAATATAGATTCTCCAAAATTTGAAACAAAGGGAGCTCCAGTTACTATCGGTGATAATTGTTTTATTTTTTCAAATGTTATGATAATGCCAGGTGTTACAATCGAAGATGGAGCCGTAATTTTACCAGGAAGTATTGTGACTAAAAATGTTCCAGCCTATTCGGTTTATGGCGGAGTTCCTGCAAAATATATAAGAGACAGAAATAAAAAGATTGATTATAAACTAAATTATAATTATTTGTTTGCTTTATAAATAGGGTGGAATGAGAATGAAAATTTCTTTTTTTAAATCAGTTTACTTTTCATTATTTGTTTTCAACTTTTCTCATGTTCACATTCTCCCTCGACTAAAAGTGAAACTAAAACGGAACGAAATGTAATACCATCGGAAACAAATCATTTAACTGAAGATAAGTATAATCTCGCAATAGTAAACAACACACCTGATTTGGGGCGATTGGCTTCCTTATTAAAAAAAGCAGAAAACAAAGAAAATATAACTGTTGATTTATTGGCGGATCTATAACACAAGGTTGGGTTGCAAGTGCAATTAATAAAAATTATGTATCAATCGCAACTCGTTGGTTTGAAAAACTTTTCCCAATATAACTATAAAAAGCATAAATGCAGGTATTGGCGGGACGACATCTTATTTTGGAGTTCATAGAATAGAAAATGATATTTTAAAGTATAACCCTGATATCGTTTTTATAGAATATAGCGTAAATGATAAAGATTCCGATTTCTTCTTAAATTCGTATAATTCATTAGTAAGAAAAGTTTTGAAAGCAAAAAATTCTCCTGCCATTATTCTTTTACAGATGGCACAACAGGAAAATATTGTAGCAATTAAAAACTATACTTCTGTGGGAAAGGAGGGGGGGGGAAACCTACCTATGTTGAGTTACAGAAATATTATAGATTCTTTTATTACTTCTAATGATAAAACTTGGTCAGATTTTTCTCCAGATTCTATTCATCCCAATGATTATGGTCATGCAATTTATGTCGAATTAATCTGGAAATATTTGAACTCAGTTTATAAACAGCTAGATTGGATTAATACTGCATCTTGCTCTCTTCTTGATAAACAAATTACTAATGATATTTATGAAAATGCAAATATTATAACACCAGAAAATTTCTCTGCTTATGAACTTGGTGGTTTTAATATTGAATCTATAACCTATTCTTCCCCATACTATTCTTCTTGTTGGCATAACTCTGAATCTGAAGAAGCATTAAAATTTAAAGTAAACTTCCGAAATTTTGGACTTTTATATTACCAAAAAACACAAGGTAACGAAATTTATGATATTTATATTGACGGAAATCTAATTAATAGCTTAAATACCGCAGGTTCTTATAATGATCCAATTTCAAAAGAACTTTTCAATTCAACAGAAGCTAAAGAACATACAGTTGAAATAAAGATAAATGAATCATCAGAAAATAAAAATATTTATATTCAAGGACTGCTTGTATCATAATTGTTAAGGAGAAAAAAAGATGAAATTCTGTAATTTAGAATTTAATATTCTTCATAAAGAACAACTTTTTGAAAGAAAACCTAATGAAACTAAATGTATCGCAACAGTTAATGCACAATTTATTGTATTAGCAAATACAAATAAGCGATATATGAATTACATTAACAGTAACTATGCAACTTTTGATGGGACTGTTCCCTTCAAAAAAGCTTTAAAATTAAATCCTGAACTTAAAGGTGCAGAAATATTACGAGGAAGCGAAATCGTGTATGATTTTGCAAAATACGCAAAAGAACATAATTTAAGAACATTTTACCTTGGGGGATATGAAGATTCTAATAAAGCTGCTGTTGAGAAAATGAAAAATGATTATGGAATTCAGATAGAAGGCTTTTCTCCTGCCTATGAACCATATCCGGTTTCAGAAAATTTCACAGAAGCTTGTTTTAAACCTATTGAAGCATTTAAGCCAGATATACTTTTTGTAGGATTTGGTGCTCCAAAGCAAGAATATTTCGTAGAAGATAATATAGAGCGATTAAATAAAATAGGAGTTAAGTATGTTGTCGGAAGCGGTGGAACATTTGAATTTGTTTCTGGAAAAATAAAACGGGCACCTGCCTGGATTAGCAAAGTAGGACTTGAAGGAGTTTACAGATTATTTCAGGAATTTGGCAAGGCAAGAATTCAACGATTGATGTATTCTTTTCAGTTTTATAAATATGTCAAACGCCAACCTGATTTTTCTTAGTTCAAGGTAAGTCAATGCACATCATCCTACTTTCCGGCGGCTCCGATAAACGACTTTGGCCTTTATCAAACGATATTCGCTCAAAACAATTTATCAAACTCTTTAAGGATTTAGACGGCAATTATGAATCTATGGGAAGCCGTGTTTACAATCAGATTACGACTGTAGACAAAGACACAAGCATTACTGTTGCAACATCCACTACCCAGGTTCCGGCTATCCGCAATCAGCTTGGAGACAAGGTTTCTATTTCTGTTGAACCCTGCCGCTGCGACACTTTCCCGTCTATTGCACTTTAGGCTTCTTATCTTCATGACATTCTTAAAGTAGGGGCGGACGAATGTGTTGCCGTCTGCCCGGAAGATCCTTATGTTTCAAATTCCTATTAAGAAAGTATTAAGGAACTTGAAACACTCGTTGCAAAGAACAAGGCAAATCTTACCCTTATGGGAATAAAACCTACAGATCCGAGTGAAAAATACGGCTACATTATCCCGACAGAAAATCAGAATTTTTCTCTTGAAAAGTAATTCAAAGAAAAACCTGATCTAAAAACTGCGGAAAAATATATCGCCCAAGGTGCTCTTTGGAATGCCGGTGTGTTTGCATTTAAACTCGGCTGGCTTTTGGATAGGCTCATGAATTTATCAGCTTTAAGGATTACAATGACCTTTTTGCAAACTTTGCAAACGCAAAAAAAATCTCCTTTGACTACGCTGTTGTAGAAAAGGAAAAATCAATCCAGATGTTCTGCTACAAAGGCGACTGGAAAGACGTAGGTACCTGGAACACCATGTCCGAAGTTATGGCAGACAAAGGAATCGGCAACGTAATCATCGACGAAAAATGCGAGAATACCAACATCGTAAATGAGCTGAATATTCCGCTCTTTGTTATGGGCTTCAAAGACCTAATAATCGTCGCTTCCAACGACGGAATCCTTGTTTCCGACAAAGAATGCTCCGGCTACATGAAGCTTTATGTTGAAAAACTCGGTGACCGTTTACACTACGCAAACAAAAGCTGGGTGGGGGACTTATAAAATAATTGATATAAGCACCTCGTCACTAACTTCCATGCTCTCTGTAAAAGCAGGCTCATCTTTCACTTATCACAGCCACGCCCTGCGTAACGAAAGCTGGCCCATAACTTCAGACGAAGGCAAAGTCATCCTTGACGGCAAAGAACAGACCGTAAAACAAGGTAACTGCATCTTCATAAAATCCGGCGTAAAACACAGTTTGCAAGTAAAATCTGACATGCAGCTTATAGAAGTCCAGACCGGCAAGGAAATAAGTAAAGACGATAAAGAGGTATTTTTCGACTGTACTTTTATTGTAACATTTCAGTATTTGTTCTGCTGGGGGATTAATGGGATTTTGAAGTATAAGGTTGGTAAATAAGAATAGGGGAAAAGTCATGAAAGTAATTTTATTATCTGGTTCAAAAGGAAGTGGAAAAAGTACTTTATTAAGGAAACTTTCTAGCACTTTATCAAATAACTATAATATTAAACCGCAAAATCTTTCAATTGTAAATTTTAACCCTGGAACTGATATTTGTCAGTTGTTTGATATTATCAGTATAAATAAAAAGATTGTAATTTTTTCAGAGGGCGATTATTCAAAAAATAACACAAAAGACTCTACAGTTCAAAAAATCGATATAGTTTTAAGATCAACAATAAGTTGTGATGTTTTTATATGTGCTGGACAAATATAATGAGCCCAGAAAATTCAACACAAAAAGGAGCGTGAATTGGGTGTAAACAGCCGAAAAATAAATAAGGCGGTTACTTAATGGCAAAGAAAAGACAAAGTTTCAGCAAAGACTTCAAAGCAAAAGTAGCATTGGAAGCTCTCCGGGAAGAATCAACAATTCAGGAGCTTTCAGGTAAATATGGAGTTCATCCGAATCAGATTTCAAAATGGAAAGCTCAGGCAATTGAAGGAATGGCAGATTTGTTTGAAAGACCAAACAAAAAATCTGAAGAGGAAAAAAGCACAGAGGAAGAAAAAGATCGTCTCCTAAAGACAATCGGAGAACAGAAAGTCGAGATTGATTTCTTAAAAAAAAAGTACAAACAGATATACGGGTACGAACCAACCTTGTAGACCCGGCCTACAAAGTATTGAGTATTTCACATCAATGTTCTTTGTTGGGAATAAGCCGTGGAAGTTATTACTACGAATCTGTTTCAACACAAGATGAAAAAGATTTCAATCTGTTGTTGAAAATCAAAGAAGTTCAATTTAAGCATCCGGAACTTGGATATAGAAAAATCTGGAGACAGTTGAAACTTGATGGCAATGATACAACAGAGAAAACTGTACGCCGTGTAATGCGAAGATTCGGATTAACAGCGATATTTCCAGGCAAAAATCTTTCAAAAGCCGCAAAATATCACAAAAAATATCCGTATCTTTTGAAAAATAAGGTCATAAGGTATCCGAATCAAGTCTGGTCAACGGATATAACTTATATAAAGTTGCCGGGCGGTAATGTTTACCTGATGGCGATAATTGACTGGTTCTCAAGAAAGGTTTTGAGCTGGCGGGTATTCAACACAATGGATGCAATTCAGTATGCAAATCTTTTGCGTGAAACTATCGAAGAATACGGCTGTCCTGCAATTTTTAACACTGATCAGGGCAGCACTTTTACATCTGATGTCTTTACCGGTGTTTTCGAAGAATACGGAATTGAAATCAGTATGGACGGCCGTGACAGGGCTTTGGACAATATCAGAATCGAACGTCTTTGGAGAAGTCTGAAATATGAGGACATATATCTAAAACGTTACGAAACACTAAAAGAGTTGAAAGCTGGTGTAGATGTCTACTTCAACTATTACAACACAGAACGTTTCCATCAGTCATTGGATTACAATGTTCCTGATGAAATGTATAAATGCTTCCTGTATGAGAAGCAGGATACTAAAAAGGCTGCTTAAAAAAATACACCTTAAACGGCTATTTTTTTTGTATTGACAAAAGGGCGCAATTTACAGAAAATAAATATGGAATGGCTTTATAGAACTTTACAGGATCCAAAACGCCGACTTAAACGAGTATGGCGATTGCCTTATTTCTTATTAAAGTGTTGGATTAAAAAAGGTTCTGTTTATGGAATAGCTTAAACTATTCTAATTTAGTAGTAAAAAAACTACAAAAAAGTTATAAGTAAAATAGGAATATATATGGATATTACGACGCTTGGATTCTTATTGTTTGTGGCATTAGGAATGATTATTTATTATTGTTTACCACAAAATTTTAAATGGCCATTGTTACTTGTGATGAGTGGTATATTTTATATTTATGCCGATTACCGCAATATCTTTTTTATATTGGCATTCACTTGTTCTTCCTATTTCTTTGGAATGGCGATAGAAAAGAAATTAACTAAACTTTCTGAAAATACTACTATACAAACGGAGGGAGGGGGGGGTATAACTTTAGGTGTTAGTCCAAAGGTTTTGGTAACACTTTCTATTATTTTAGACATTTTAATTCTATTTTTTATAAAATATGTTCCAGCGATAATACCTATAAATTTTTCTATTCATCCTAAATCAAAATTCCTAAAGCTTTTTATGCCCATTGGCATTTCATATTATACTTTAATGTCAATTTCTTATGTGCTTGATGTGTACTGGGAAAAGACAAAGGCGGAGCATAATTTTCTTAAGCTTATGCTTTTTACAGGTTATTTTCCGCTTTTGGTACAAGGTCCAATAAGCAAATGGGAGCAACTTTCCGGCGAATTCTTCAAGGAACATAAATTCAATTTTAAGAACATTAAGTTTGGAATACAACTTATGCTTTGGGGATTTTTTTTAAAGCTTGTTGTAGCAGACCGTGCTGGCATTTATGTTAATAATGCCTTTGGTCATGATTTACCTTATGGGCTGAATGTCTTGCTTGGATTAATTTTATATGGCATTCAACTTTATTTTGATTTTTCAGGTGGAATTGATGTTGTACGTGGAATTTCTGAATGTTTTGACATTAAGCTAATTGAGAATTTTAAGCAGCCGTATTTTTCTAATTCGTTAGGTGAGTTTTGGCGAAGATGGCATATTTCTTTAGGTGACTGGATGAAAGATTATGTTTTCTATCCTTTTACCATGTCAAAGATATGTCGCAGTATGAAAAAAGGATTAAAAAAGATTCATATTTCAAATAAAATCGCAACTCAAATTTCTTTTGCTATAGCAGACCTGTTGGTATTTTTTTTAGTTGGTGTTTGGCACGGTACGGGATCCAAGTATTTGGCTTGGGGTATGTATAATGGATTTATTCTTGCTTTTAGCGTTCTTGCAACGCCTCTATACAATAAACTAAAACATGTATTTCATATAAATGATAAATCAAAGGTTTGGTTGTATTTTTGTATATTTAGAACACTGGTCATTGTAACTATAGGGTGGGTCTTTGATTGTGGGGATACGGCACGCGAAGGCATACAACTTATTGTAAATCTTTTTGAACCAGCTAAAGACCTTATAAATTTTGATTCTGATATTTTAATTCTCATTTTTGGAGTAATTATTCATTTTATTGTCAGTTTATTTCATGAAAAGGGAATGTGTATTAGGGAACAGTTAAATAATAAAAATTTCTTCGTCCAATTACTGTTATGGACTATAATCTTACAACTGATTATTTTCTTTGGAGCTACTAAAAATGCAGGAGGTTTTATGTATGCGCAGTTTTAAGATAATCTGCTTCTTAGTACTAAATGCTTTGATTGTTGTTTGCATAAATACTTTCCTTAATTATGGAAATCCAATGTATTTACAACAATTGGAACTTAAGAAGTGTAATCAGTCTAGAGATACTAAAGCTTACAATACCGTAATTTTAGGAACATCTGATTCGCAAGTTGGAATTGATCCTTTGCTTTTAGATGAATTAACTGGATGGAGAACATTTAACCTCTCTCAGGCGAATGTTACACTTTCAGACATTTTGTATATGGTTAAAGACCTACATGAAAATTATGGAATAGAAAGAGTCGTTTATGAATTGGATTATGCTTACTGGCGAGCAAGTGAAAACCTCGGTGCAGGACAAGGTTATAATATGTTCTTTATGGGGAGCAATTTTAAGATAAAATCAGGTTATCTATTTAATGTGCTTCCAAAACAGAATTTTGTGAAAACCTTTACAACAAATTTATTGTCTCCTAAAAGATTAAAAAATTCCTTATTTTCAATAAAATATTTATATCATAATGAAGCGAATCAGAACGCTTATGAATACCTGCTTAAGCATATTTACAATCAGTATTTAACAGAAAACAGTATAAATGCTTATGAACATAACGGCTGGTGGAAGGGGCTAAATTATGATTATGCAAAGCGAAACGCTTATATACCAAATTGGTTTGATGCTAAAGAGTTAAACTGTGTATATCTATTAAGATTTCACCAACTTGCAGAATATTGTAAGGAAGAAGGTATTGAATTATATATTCTACAAACACCAGTTTCGCCCAAACAATTATATTCGGAGAACCGAGAAGATGCACATGAATATTTAAATGCCGTGTGTCTTTCTGAAAATCTTACATTTTATGATTCAAATTACTTAAAAGCTGGTTGTTTTCCTAGAAATAATGATGATTATTATGATTTTGGCGGTCACATGATGTGGAAAAAGGCACAGGAATATACAAAGCTTTTATCTGAGATTTTTACCTCAGCTGATTATTCAAGATATTTTTACACCGACTATGATGATGTAAAGTCTATTTTATCTGTAAACGGAGATTCGATAAAATGAAAAATGTTTTGGAATGGCTGGAAAACTCCGCATCGCAATTTGGAGATAAGACTGTATATTCCTGCGAGTCAAATTCAATTACTTTTTCAGCTCTTGAAAATAGTGCAAAAAGAATTGGTAGTGGCATTCTTGCAACTACGATTGTAGAGCGAACTCCTATAGCAGTGGCTCTTGGAAAAGACACATTTACTATCGCAAGTTTTTTGGGTGTTGTGTATTCGGGCAGGGCTTATGCTCCTGTTGATATTGATGTTCCCAAAAACAGACTTTTGAAGATTCTTGAGAATTTAAAACCTGCTGCTTTGGTTACGGATTCCACACACAAAGATTATGCCTTAGAATGTTTAAAAGATGTAGGTTGTGAATGCCCTATTTTTGATGTTGCTGATTTACAGCAGACATTGATTGATGAAAATGCTTTGTCATGTGTTCGGAAAGAAATGGTCTCTACTGATCCACTTTATATAATCTATACATCAGGTTCAAGCGGCAAGCCAAAAGGAGTAATGACAAGTCACGAGTCCTTAATCAATTACATTGCTGCTTATTCTTCTGTGATGGGAATTGATAGTACGGATATTCTTGGAAACCAGTCGCCACTTGATTATATTGCGGCAATTCGTGATATTTATGTGCCTTTAATGACAGGATGCTCCGCTTTTCTTTTTGAGAAAGAACTTTTTATGCAACCAGATGTTCTTTTTAACAAAATGAATGAGAAAGACATTACTTGTGTTGGTTGGAGTACTTCTGCACTTACTGTCCTTACAAAACTTGGAGCATTTAAAGACAGCAAATTGAATAATCTTACCAAAGTTTGTTTTTCCGGCTCTGTAATGCCTGGAAAGGTGCTGAACTTTTGGCAGGAGAATTTGACAAATTGTAAATTTGTGAATCAGTATGGGCCGACAGAGGCCACAGCTTCTTGTACTTATTGGATAGTAGACCATGTGGTTCAAGATGGCGAAACAATTCCTATTGGTCAACCATACGAAAATTACCGGGTTTTCCTCTTGAATGAAGATGGCACAGCAACAAAGAAAGGAGAGCAAGGGGAAATTTGTGTTTCTGGACCGGTGCTTGCACTTGCCTACTATAACGACACAGAGCGAACTCATGCGGCTTTTATTCAAAATCCGTTAAATCATTCTTATAATGAACTGATTTACAGAACAGGTGATTACGGTTGTTTTAGGGAAGATGGACTTTTGGAATTTCACGGCCGCATGGATAGGCAGATTAAGCACATGGGGCACCGAGTTGAACTTGATGAGATAGAGACTGCTGCCATGCAGATACAAGGTGTAAAAGAGTGTGCTGCTTGTTATGATGAGGTAAAAGAGCAGATTCATCTTTTCTACAGCGGGGAAACGGAAGTTAGAACTGTTTTGATAAAACTTCGTGAATCTTTGCCTTTGTTTATGGTGCCTAGAAAAGCCCAAAATATGGAGCTTCCAAAACTTCCTAACGGAAAAATTGATTTTGTAACACTAAAGGCTACATTCAATAAATAAACTTACAGGAGTATTGAAAATGAAAGAGAAAGTAATGGAAATTTTGCAGGATGTTCGTGCTGATGTTGATTTTGAAAAGGAAACTAAACTTATTGATGATAAGATTCTTGAATCCTTTGATATTATTTCTTTGGTCGGGGAATTGAGCGATGAATTTGATATTGAAATTGGTCCTAAAGAAATGACCGCTGAGAATTTCAACTCTGTTGATTCAATTACTGCTATGGTGGACCGATTGCAAAAATGAGTGATACAACTTTTACAACTCCTTGTTTTGTCTACAATACTGATATTCTCAAAGAGCGTATTAACACTGTAAAAAAAACATTGAATATAGGTTATGGTGAAAAAACGTGCTTGGGGCTTACATTTTCAATAAAATCAAATTCATTTGTTATACAAGAAATTTTGTCTGATGTAAGTCATCTTGAAGTATGTAGTCAAGGTGAGTTGGAAATTTGCAAGGCTCTAAAAGTTCCTGGAAGTAAAATAATCTATTCTGGCGTGATGAAAGAGATTACAGATGTTCGTGAGGCGGTTGAATATGATTGCGACATTCTTACTGCAGAAAGTCCATTGCACTATGACCTTATAAAACAGGCTGCACAGGAAGCTGGCAAGAATGTAAAGGTTCTTTTGAGGCTTTCCAGTGGCAATCAGTTTGGAATGGATGAGGATAGTATTGCAAACATTGTTGTTCAAAATCAGAATGAAAATGCTCCTGCGGTAAAAATCATAGGTCTGCATTTTTATTCTGGAACTCAAAAAACAAAGCTTAAGCAAATAGAAAGTGACTTGAACAAGCTTCGTTCCTGTCTTGAACGATTAAATGACGAATGTGCCTTCAAGCCTTCTTTGGTTGAATATGGACCAGGGCTTGCAACCGAATATTTCGACCCGCCTTATGATGAAAAAGATAATGCGCTCTTAGTCGAAGTTTCAGCTGTAATAAATGCCTTTGCTAAAGAGTTTCCTCTGGGGATAGAAATGGGGCGATTTCTTGCCGCCTCATGTGGAAGATACTTGACTTCCGTAAAAGACATTAAGAATACCGACGGTGTAAACTATGTGATTTTAGACGGTGGTATGCATCAATTACGCTATCACGGTCAAATGATGGCAATGAAAGTTCCTCCTATAGAGCAAAATACAAAGCGTGAAGGAACTGAAAAATATTGCCTTTGTGGAAGTCTTTGCACCGTGGCAGATGTCCTCGTAAGAGAAACAGAATTGAATACACTGCAAATTGGCGATGTGCTTACGTTCGCTAGATGCGGAGCTTATTCTGTAACAGAAGGCTCTTCTTTGTTCCTGTCGCACCCTTTACCGGCGGTTTATTTGGAAAAAGGTAAGCAGACGGAACTTGTTCGTGAGAATGTGCCTTCTTGGAAATTGAATACATTATTTCACCCTGCCCACGATCTCCGCCGTCACCTTCCGAGTCGTCTGAATCAAGACTAGTTCGCCGTGGTACCACCATTCTTCCCAGGCTCCCCAGTCGCGGATAACGGCTGGGGCAGCTTCGCGGTGCAGAAGGCCGTTTTCAAAATATTCGGCATCGCCCTTGTCGTTTTGATAGGCGGGCTTTGCAAAGCCATCGGAGTCTACGCTGTTGTTCAAAAGTCCGTGGGTAAAGTGGACAGTTTCGTGACCGTTGCTGTATTCTCCATCACAGGCAAAGTTGTTTTGTTCCTGGTAAATCGTTACTCCCTGATATTTCAGGTTTCTTGCTCGTGATTTGCTTTTGTCGTGTGTCTTTATTCTGTATATCTTAGTCATAAATCTCCCTTAGTTTAGGCTATAAGCCCGAATTTTATATCCAACTCGTTTTTTAGTTCTTCCTTCCTCATCCTGTCCAAGTCACGCTCTTCCTGTGACATATTCAAAAAAGAGTAGTTAAAAATTATAACTAAAAATGAAAAACTTATTTTTTGATGAATCTGGATATACAGGCAGTAACCTTCTCGATAAGGATCAACCTTTTTTTTGTTATTTAGGCTTGGATTCTACTCCTGAACTAGAACAAATATTTCTTGATTTAAAGAGAAAATATAATTATTCAGGAAAGGAAGTAAAGGGAACTAATGTTGTAAAACATAATGCAGGTCAAGAACTTTTAAGAGCGTTATGGCCGTTTTGTGCTGAAAGAACTAAATATTTTCTTGCGGATAAAAAATATGCTCTTGCAGCAAAATTATTTGAATATGTTTATGAACCCGTTTTTGCTGATCATAATGTGATTATTTATAATTCTGGTTTTCATATTTTTATGGCAAATTTCTTGTATAAATATTTTGTTCGGTCTAATGCATCTGCTGAATCAATATTTATAAATTTTCAAGATTTTATTAAGGGAAAGAAGCAGATTGATTTTGTGAATTCCATAAATCCTATTCCTACTTCTGATGATCCGTTATATAATTTTTTTAATTTTTGTCAGATATATAAAAACAAGATCGCATCAGATATTACTTTTGATGAACCCTTTGATTCATGGATTTTGGATATTACAGATACTGGACTTTTTTGTTTGTTGACAGAATTTGAAGGCGACGGAATTGAACCATTACATGTAATTTGTGATGAATCAAAACCACTCGCCGTATTTAAGGATTTTCTCGATACTGAAATTGGAGATACTCGTAAATTATACGTAGAGATAAGAGGGCAGAAACACAGATTAAACTTTAATCTTGCAGGAAAGATTGAAACAAAATCTTCAAAAAACTGTATTTCTCTTCAAATAGTAGATTTTCTAGCAGCTTCTGTTATGTATACAACTAATCATGATGATGAATTTTCTAAAGATATATGGAACTTTGCAAAAAATAGTATGGCTGCTGATGTTTCTATACTACCTGTAGGAAAGACTGAATATTCGCAAATAGAACTCGACGCATATTTTAATATGATGAAAATATTAAGCCGTACTGATGTTAGTTATAAAGAAAAGCTGCATTCAGTTTGGCGTTTGAGCCGATTTATTGCTCCATATCATAAATTTGATTTACTTAAATATTTATCCAAAAATTAATCTTGGGTATCAACCACAGTGGAATATTTATAGAAAAGTTTTGAAAATGAATCCAATTTCTTCTGCCTGGTATTTGTTCTGCTGGGGGATTAATGGGATTTTGAAGTATAAGGTTGGTAAATAAGAATAGGGGAAAAGTCATGAAAGTAATTTTATTATCTGGTTCAAAAGGAAGTGGAAAAAGTACTTTATTAAGGAAACTTTCTAGCACTTTATCAAATAACTATAATATTAAACCGCAAAATCTTTCAATTGTAAATTTTAACCCTGGAACTGATATTTGTCAGTTGTTTGATATTATCAGTATAAATAAAAAGATTGTAATTTTTTCTGAGGGCGATTATTCAAAAAAAGACAGGGTTAAAATGAATACTGTTTTAAAGATTCAAACTATTTTGAATATACATACTGATTGTAATGTTTTAATATGCGCTGGACAAACAAATAATGGCGTTGATTTGGAAATAAAAGAATATTTCACAAAGGGAGTTACAGATGTAGAATTTAAGGAATTTAAAATTAACCTCTTAGATGAAATATTGGACGAAATAAATTAATAATAACTAGCCCTAAATTCGAGTTTTCAATTTAGGTTCAGATTTCAGTCTGCACTGAAGAATGTAAGCTGAAATTGCATTTACATCACTGTTAGGTCTTGGTGAAGACGAGAAGTAAAAAATGCTGTTGAATATCTGGATTTATCTGGGAGGCCTGAAGAATATGTATTTGCATCGCAACAACTCCTAAATTTAGGTAAACCTGAACTCAGTATTAAATTAGTGCATGAAGGTTATCTTAAGTATCGTGATAATGTAAAAGTTGTTGAATAGTTTTTTGCTTCAATCCTTTCAAAGCAATTTGATTCTCTTCCTTCTGAAATCCAGCGTGTCGAGATGAATATTTTAAATTCCCTGAACAGGAAAGAAGAGTTATAATCAAAAGTTGTGGATTGCCTGAGAAGGCATAGAAAAAGAGGTCTGTCGAAGGTATAGTTTTCTGAATTAAAATCTAAAATTGCAACGGATATCCTGAAACATTTAAACAGAATAGTAAGTTTTACAGAAGGTGCGTTGGTAAAAGAAATTGAGAAAATTTGGAGTTAATTTACAACAAGAATAAAATTCTATCGTTACCCAGTAAAACTGAGAATCAAAAATCCTCAGTTTTACTGACAAAATCAACTCATCCTTTTCCACTCCGGTCAGATTCTCTGGCAATTGTGACTTCTGCTGGTGTGCCTGTCCTCCGTGTTTAAATGAAGTTATAAATAATTTTCTATCCCTTTAATTTTTCCACAAGTTCAAAAACTAAAGTCACTGGATTCTGTTTTGCTAAAGGTTGTTTGCATTGTTTTACATAAAGTTTTGATGCATTTTTTATAGCTGTATTTGTCTTGCGCTTTAACAGTTCATACATGTTTTCACTGTTTTTAGCATACGGCTCTTTTAATAGTTGAGAAAGTTTATCAAAATAATCAGTACGGTGCATTCCGGTATCATAATAATTAAAATGAAGAAGATACCATAATTCAAAGCATTCAATGGAATATGCACATTTAATTCTGTTTTCTGCAGCAAGTTTTATTGCCCGTTCAAAGTTTTCTTCAGGAAAATCATCTTTATCAAAAACAGCCCATGCTTCAATATATGGCTCCCCATCTTTTTCTGCCTTGTCTCGAAGCTCAATTGCTTTATTGACAACAAAGATTGTATTATTTCCTATTCCTTTTACATCAACGGCATCAAAAACTTCCGGTTGTTCAGGAAACTTCTTAAAATATGCCGGTTCTGTTTTTTCGCCTTCGCAAACAATAAGAATTTTCCTGAGACTGCGTTTCTTTTTGGAGGTTCTGACTAAATCTACACTGCGTAAGCCTCGTGCCATTTATTTCTCCATTTGTATACGGATGATGTCAATATTAGGAATTGCGCCATACTTTCCAGCAAGGTAACTTTTATTGAATGTTGCATCTTTTCTTACAGGTTCGTCAAAATCCATAAGAGAATAAATTTCAGAAGCTCCGTACTTGTTTTTTTCACAAAGCCAAATCTGGTCTCGGCGGAACATCTTATTTGTCATCAAAGTTACAGACTGACAAGACATTACTAACTGAGCATTGTGCTTATTAAAGACAGGATTATTAAACAACTTTATAATATTTTCAACGATAAGAGGATGTAAAGAAGAATCAAATTCATCAATAAATAATATGCCACCGTTATCAAGAATTGGAAGAATGATTCCTGCGTAATTAAAGAGTTTTCTTGTTCCTAATGATTCTGCATCTTCGGAAAAATACCATAAGTCCTTTTTTGTTTCCCCATCATATAAATTGTGTGCATATAAGATTTGATCTCCATGTGCCTATCCTCTAACTATTTTCCCGCCTTTTTCCAGCCGGCTTATGACTTGAATATACTTGTATTTGATGTATATAAATCACTTGGAAAAACAAAAAAACATATTTTTCACGTATAGAAAGAGATTGTCGAGGCAAGCCCGACAATGACCTCACAATGACAGGGAGCGCACGCCTTTGACAGAAGACAATCGGAAATGAAATAATTAAAAAATATTAAGAAGCATTGATATTATTTTCATTATTTTATCAATAGTACGATATATATTTGCAGATATCTTTTGGATAAAAGTATTTATGTAAAAGATAAATGTAATTACAATTTACATAATGCATGTGTTTTCAAAGGATAAGTGAATTTATCCAAAGTATAAAAAGATTTATGCAAAGGCTAAATTAATAGAGAGCCTTAATAGACGAAGAATTATTTTTATAGTATTCTAGTATAAAGTTATAGAGTAAAAAATAAGCCCTTGTACAGACTACGCTTACCGGTTTGTAAGGCATTCTGTACAAAGGCTTATAGCTCAATACTGTGAGCCTTGCAGTTCAAGTTTGACTGGTGCTATTCATGAACAAAGCTCGTCTTGCTAATTTTGTCCTTAAGTTTGGTCGACGGACGGAACAAGATTTTTGGACGGGTGATGTTTTTAGCACTTACGTCTTTTTCTTCTGCGGAACCGGTGCTTTCAAAGCTCATGCGAAAGATGCCGAACTTTTCGAGTTCTACAGAGTCACCGTGCATTAGGTGACCGGGTAGAATTTCCAGAAGATTAAAGAGGACTGAGCGCACGTCAGACTGGTTTACAGAGCTTGCAAAAGAAATCTCTGCAGCCAGTTCATCTTCTGTTACTCTTTCTCCAAAAACGGGGGCAGGGTAGTAGAGTTCCTGAGTGCGGTCAATCGGGTTTGCGCGTTTAAGTATCTTGTATTTAATTGTTGTTGCTTCTCCTTGGTGTTTTACCACAGTTTTTTTATTGCCCTAACAGGGTTCAGCTAAAGCCCGGCCGGATTGTCGGTTTTAGATTCTTATTAATATATATTAGTTTACGATTTGTTTTTGTCATAACCGCTAATGCAGCTTGATATTCCTTTAAAGTAGGAATCCAAAAGTTTTTGGCGGTCTTCAACGTTTGAGAGGCCTGTAAAAAGACTTTCGGGTGGAACTAAATTGATATTGGCACTATCAAACGAATTGGGCCGTTTAGTGGGTTCAGCAGAAGTAACGGTCATTGTGTTTTTAGAAACTTGTTCTTCAAGAGCTATAAGTTTTTCTTCAATTTCAGCAAGCTGGGTATTGTTCGAGTTCGGTTGCTTTTCATCTTCAGGCCATTTTTCGGTTTCTGAACAATTGGTTTGGTCGTAACTGTCTACCAAATTCTGCATTTCCTGCTTGGTGTAATATTTTCGTAATATCGGGTATATGAAAGATTTGTTACGGCCTTGTTCAAGAGCCTGTTCAATGCCCTTGTCGATGTCGATACATGCACCTTCGAGCATGTGATAGTGCCAGATAAGAATATCTGAATCATCGGTTCCTAAAAGATTCTGGGGCTCAAGTTTTAAGTATTCTGCAATTTTTTTAAGAGTAGGCAGTGGAATATTGCGGTCGCCCTTAACATAACGGTTCAGCGTTACTGGGTCAATATTTACCGCTTCTGCAAGGCTTTTTTGAGTCATACTGCGTTCCATGAGGATTTTTTTTAAATTATAACCAAAATCGTGTTCGTTCATATATTTATTACCGCCTTATGTAAATAAATATACAGCTAAGCTAAAATTATGTCAAGAAATAATTTAATAAAATTGACAGATTTTGGTTAATTTTTGATAATTTATTGACAAAACGGCGATTTTAATTGAAATAAATTGATAATTTTTTGAGTTTAATGAATTCTGGGACTTTGAATTTGATGTGTTATTCAGTGTTCTTGAATCATCGCTCCTGAGTTTTGAAGAATTGTTCTGACCGGAACATCTTGACTTTTTACTCAGTGTATGAAAGAAAATGCTCCGACTGCTATAATACTTTCCGCATTCTGATTGTGAGAGATTGATAAAAAATAATTTTATTCCACCTCTTTATATCATATTTCAATTAAAACCTAAAATTAAGTACCAAAGATATAAAAACGTCAAAAAAACTGCAAAATTTAAGTTTTCTATGTTGTTTTTTTTGTGAAATACCGATATTATAAATGATATGAATAATTTTTCAGTTATAATCAATTCTATTGAAATCAAAAACTTAAAGAATGTATTTAATGGTAAGATTGTAATTTCAAAAAAGCCGGAATCAAATACTTCAAAAATTTCTTCGGATATTGTTGGTATTTATGGTCAGAATGGATCCGGAAAAACAACTGTTATTCAAGCTTTGGATTTATTTAAGAAAATATCTATAGGTATGCCTATATGGTCAGACATGGCGGATTGTATTGCATCCGGGAAAGATTCCTGCGAAATTTCGTTAAGTTTTTATCTTCAGACAGAAAAAAGTCAATATAAAGTAGACTATATTTTTAGTATTGGTAAAACGCAAGAAAAAAATTGTTCTTTCTTACTGGAAACACTCAAATATTCAAAATACAACGAAAAAGAACAAAAATGGACTAGAAATACTCCTATTTTCAGCTGCAATTATACAGACAATATACAAGTTTTTGAACCCAAAAACCGTTATGATGCTTTAGTGAAGCAAGACAAACAAAATGCTATCAATCTCTCAGTAGCTTATAAACTTTCTCAAGAAAGAAAAACTTCCTTTTTATTCTCACCGGAATTATCTGCTATTTTAAGAAAATCTGAAGAATTTGAATTATTTGATATAGTTTCAACCTTGAGCCAGTATGCAAGGGAAAAACTTTTTGTAATCCAAAATTCACATAATGGAATTATTAGTCTTGACGTAATGCCTTTGGCAATTCTTCACTCAGAAAAAAATAAAAAGATTATTGGTGAAATTCCAATTACTTTAAAAGAACCTCTGTTAACAGATATTAATACATTTGAAGTTGTTTCATCTGTTACAGAAAATATGAATATCGTAATAAGTGCATTGGTTCCTGGAATGTCTATTGGAATCAAAAATTATGGGAAACAACTTTTAAAAGATGGTATAGAAGGCATTCGTTACGAACTTGTTTCAAGACGTTGCGATACAGAGTTTCCTATTCGCTATGAATCAGAAGGAATTAAAAAGCTTCTTTCACTTCTTAGTATTATTATTGCAATGTATAATGATTCATCTGTTTGTATTGCAATTGATGAATTAGATGCAGGTATTTTTGAAGCTTTATTAGGAACTTTACTTCATACACTTGAAGAAACTGGAAAGGGGCAGTTAATTTTTACTTCCCATAATCTTAGACCTCTTGAAGTTTTAAGCAAAGATAATATTGTTTTTACTACAACAAATCCTGTAAATAGATATATTCGTTTAAAAAATGTAAAAGATGAAAATAATTTAAGGGATATGTATATAAGGGCATTGAATTTAGGAGGACAAGAGGAAGATTTAACTACAGATTTTAGAGAATCAGAAATCAGAAGAGCTCTTAGAAAAGCAGGTAAAAATGGCAACTAAAGAAAAAAGAGTTTTATTATTTCTTGTTGAAGGAATTTCTGACAAAGTATCTTTACAATCGATTTTTGAAGATTATTTTGATTCAAAAAAAGTTCAGATTTCAGTAATGCGTTATGATATTACACAAGAAGAAAATCCTGCTGAAATTAAATCAAAACTGAATCAAATAATACAGGGATTTTGCAGTATAGAAAAAATTAAGGTTGGCGATATAAAAAAAATAATTCATATTGTTGATACTGACGGTGCTTTTGTAAATCAAGAGTATGTTTTACAAAATGACGGAACTTCCAAAACTTCATATTCAGAAGAATTTATCAATGCAAAAAAACGGGAATCAATTATCCAAAGAAATAATAATAAAGCTTCGGTTTTAAATATATTATCTAAAATTTCTACAATTACAGTAACAAGCGGAACAACAAATATTGCGGTTCCATACTCTATATATTATTTTTCAAGAAATCTTGAACATGTTCTTCATAACATTATAGGAAACTTAACTGATCAGCAGAAAGAAGATTATTCTAATAATTTTGATGATGAATATGAAGGAGATTCAAAAAAATTTAAGTCGTTTATTTCAAATTCAGAGTTTGCTGTCCCTGGAAATTATAAAAATACCTGGGATTTTATAAAACAAGATACAAACTCGTTAAAAAGATTTTCGAATATTCATTTAATATTTGAAGATATTTTATAAAATTGACAAAATTTGGAGTTAGTTTACAACAAGAATAAAATTCTATCGTTACCCAGTTAAACTGAGACTCAATAATTCTCAGTTTAACTGATAAAATTAACTTATCCTTTCCCCTCCGGTCAGGTTTCCTGGCAGTGCTGCTTGTTCCATCATTTTTGCGGCTATGTTCTGGCCGCTTCTCTGGTGTGCCTATCCTCTAACCATTTTCCCGCCTTTTTCCAGCCGGCTTATGACTTGAATATACTTGTATTTGATGTATATAAATCACTTGGAAAAACAAAAAAACATATTTTTCATTGGCCATATTGGCTTGGATATTTTGGCGGACTTTGTTTTGATTTGCTTGCAAAAATCATTCACCGAAAATTCCCTATCAATTCAATCCGTGTAAAAAAAATTCTGTCAGAACACTTACTTTACTTCAAGTCGTGTTCCTGCAACTGGTTTTGTGGCTCCTGTTTCTTTGGAAGAAGGAATCCGCCGCACAATTGACTACGAGTTCATTAAGAAAGTCCAGAGTTATAATCAAAAGAAGAACTTATATCAGCAAGATTCAAGAAGTTTTTCATTTTCAGAAATGAAGGATTCTTTTGCTATCGAGTTTGAGAAACTTGATGAGAAAAAATCAGTTTTATTTGAAAAGGAAGCAAATGCGTTTGATATTAAAAAACGATATGAATACCATAAAAAAGAATTTTTAGCATATATAGATAAATTAAGAAAATATCCTGATTCATATTTTTTATGTTATACAAATATACATGGAATAAATGAAGCAAACAATTTGAATGAGGCAATTTTTAATAAATGTTTTAGAAATCAAGAAAGACAAATATTTCAAAAAATCTATAATGATATTGACTTTCAAATTGAGTGAGATATAATGAACCATCTTGTGCTTGACGTATACAAGCATCTCGGAAAGCCGAAGAGCCGCCTTGTGCATTTTCCGTACTGGCTTGCATATTTCGGTGGAAAATGTTTTGACCTGCTTGCGTTCATCCTGCACAAAAAGTTTGCAATCAACTCAATCCGTGTAAAAAAGTTCTGCCAGAACACATATTTCAAGTCGTCAAGAGTTCCAGAGACAGGCTTTGTTGCTCCTGTTGAGCTTGAGGAAGGCTTGCGCCGCACAATCGACTACGAGTTTGTTAAGAAAGTGCAGGGTCATACTTTCAGCTGCGAGTGATATTTGTGTTGACAACTCAATAAAAATGTCTTAATTTGTAATTAAGAGGTACGTTATGGCAACACTCCAATTACGCGTGGATGATTCCTTAAAGGCAAAAGCTGACGCCCTTTTTTCATCGCTGGGGCTGGACACTTCAACGGCTGTCCGTATTTTTCTTGCTTCCTCAATAGAAAACAACGGACTTCCTTTTGCTGTAAGGCACAAGGCTGATCCGATTTCATTGGAAACTGCGGTTTCTGACAGCCGAAATCGTACAAATCTGCACGGACCTTTTAAAACTGCACAAGAGGCTGTGGCTTCTATGCTGGATGATTGATTTGTACGAGATTGTCTATACAAATCGAATGAAACGTGACGCCAAACTGATGAAGAAAAGAGGCAGGAATTTAGAAAAACTTGTTGAAGTTTTGAACTTTCTTGCTTCTGGAAATCCGCTGCCGCAAAAATACAAAGACCATCGGCTGACAGGAAATCTGAATGATTTTCGAGAGTGTCATATAGAACCTGATTGGCTTTTGATGTATCAAATTTTTGAAAACGAACTTATTCTTTCTGCCACAGCAACTGGTTCTCACTCCGTGTATTGCCAATGAGGTGCTGGATATTATCGACTCATATATCGATATAAAAGAAGCCGTCTGTTAGTTCTTAGGAGAGATAAATGATAGACGAAATAGTATCTCTTCCAGAAAGTGTTATTCTTGGCATAAAACAATTCATCAAAGACAAAGGATTGAAATTACAACCATTATTAAGAGATGGAATTTTTGCGCTTTTAGAACAATACTGTACAGTTTTATATTATCCTCAGAAAGAAGAAGAAAATGACGGCTGTCATGTAAAACGTTTAGTCAATAACAAAATTGTTAACTTTGTTTTCATCAATACACATAAATCCATTGAAAAACAGGTTTTTACTGCAACTCATGAACTAGGACATATTTTTGAATTGCCGGAATATTTAAAGAAAAATTGTCCAGATTTTACGCCTGAAATTGATGAAATTGCTATGAATTATAGATTATGAAAACAAAACAAAGTTCCGCATTTATATATTTCTGAGCTACAAGTCAAAAAAACAAAGATATGCTTTGCCGCTCCGGTTTCGTTTGAGGAAGGCTTGCGCCGTACAATCGTCTATGAGTTTGTGAAGAATGCGCAGGGGTATGCTGTCAATAAATATTATTGTAGCATCGCTTCTTGTCTTGATAATGAAATTCATGCTTTTATATTTGGTTTGAAGAAGTCCGTTTTCTGTTTTGTTAAATCTATTTTAATCATGCCTTCTTTTATTTCTTTTAGGGTGAAAAAGCCTTTTGGAAGAGTTATAATCAGTATTTCTCTATCAAGTTCAAAAGATTCACACAGCCTTCATTTTCAAGGCGGGTGATTTCTGATTCTTCATTTAATTCTCCTACCACGCAAAGGGCATTTTTCATAACAGGTTCAGTAACTTCTTTTTCAATAAATGTTACGTTCAAGGTCTGGCAGGCATAGATAAGCAGGAATCGGATATAACTCTTGCCGTAAAGAACAAGCGTTGTTATGCCCTGTTTTTTAGATTCGGAAACAAGGTGGCAGAATGTTTCATTATAAGTGTTTGCAATCGCAAATGTTCTCTTTGCAAATTTCTGGCTTCTGGATGTAAGTTCTGCAATTCCGTCAGGAGTAACTGCATAAGAAAGTTTCCGCAGATTTACATTAGTCAGCATAATCCATCCACGCTCAACAAAGCGTTTCAGAACAGCGTTCATAAGCCCGATGGACATACCAGCATTTTCCGCAAGCACACGCTGACTTGCCAAAGGTTCTTCTTCCAAGGTTTTTGCTATGCTTTGTAATGTTGCAACGTCACTATTCATATTATGATTTAATTTAACATAAAAATACTTTTTATCAAAGTGGAAAAATGCTCAGTTTTTGAATGAATGATATGTTAGCTTGAATTTCAGTGTTTTATTATTTTTTCTTTTAGTTCGAAATATTTATCGCGATAGTTATCCATGGCTTCAGACACAGCTTCTGTCGCAAGATAGTCTAACGTTGTTTCAAGTTTGCAGGCAATTTTTACGGTTTCCAGTTCTCGGCTCTGTTTCATGGAACTTTTTTCTCTTTATTTTTCCTCCTTATAAAACTCCGCGTAAGCCCTTGCAACGCAGAGCAAACGCATTATAAATAATTTAAGTAAAGTTTGCGCGAAGGAACGGTTCCTGGGGCAAAAACACTCTGATTGTTGCGACCGCGTGAGCGGGCAATTCTATAGTTACTTTGCAACAATCAGCGTGTAGCGCATTATTGCGCGATTTTGAACCAGAAAACCGTGTCTGGGAGCCAGTTTTATGCTGAATACATTTATAATGCGTTTGCCCTGGCTTGCAACGGATGACTCCTTGCATTTTATACAGAAAAATATTACATTTGTGTTGCGCAGTTTATGATTCCTCATAACTCTCCTGCGCTTTATAAATTAAAATTCTTATGGAGGCTGGCGGTTTTGTTTCCGCTGACATTTTATGAAAAAATTCCTTTCTTTTGTTTCCCGTGAAGCTGACGACTTTAAAATTCTTTTGAGAAACATTCCTTCACTCACAGTTTCAATTTTTATTTTGTCCGTTGTCTGTGCAAATCTTATGGCGAACAAAGAACTTGTAACTTTTAAGTATGCTGCGCTTGACTGCGGATTTGCATTCAGCTGGATTATGTTTTTGTGCATGGACGTAATCTGCAAAAGATGGGGCGCAAAGGCATCAATAAAAATTTCCCTTGTTGCTCTTGCTGCGAATCTTTTTATTTGCGTTTCATTTGCGTTGCTTGCAAAGACTCCGGGAAAGTGGGGCGAATATTATGCTTCTGAGAATTCACTTGTTAATGACGCGCTCAATGCGACTTTTGCGGGTTCTTGGTATGTTGTGCTTGGCTCGTCTGTCGCGTTTGTTTCATCGTCAGTTGTAAATGCTCTTCTTAACTGCGCAATCGGAAGCCTTTTTAAGTCAGACGGATTTTTTTCATTTGCATCTCGCTCCTATATTTCAACTGCAATAGCCCAGCTTGTTGACAATTTTATTTTTGCCACAATTGTTTCAAAAGTTTTCTTTGGCTGGACTTGGATTCAAGTTTTTGTGTGCTCGGCGATAGGGGCTGGATTTGAACTTTTGGGCGAAGTGTTTTTTTCCGGCTTGGGATATAAAGTTGTCCGCCAGTGGGAAAAAGAAAGAGTCGGGCAGGAATATATTGAATACAAAAAGGCTAATGCAAAATGAAAGTTTTAATCACAGGAACGAGCAGGGGAATCGGAAGAGCGTGCGCCTTAAAGTTTCTTGCTGAAAAAAATGAAGTCATTGGACTTGATGTGTGCCCTGACTCAATAAGCGGCGATTCTTCTGTAAAGAATGCTGAATGCTATAAACATTTTGTTTGCGACATTTCAAAAGAAAATTCTCTTCCTGAAATAAATGGTGTTGAAATTCTTGTGAACAATGCTGGAATTCAAACTGCCAGCAATTTCAGTCTTGATGATATAAAAGTGAATCTTATTGGAACAATAGCGGTTACAGAAAAATATGCGTTTCAGAAAAAAATAAAATCTGTTTTATTCAATGCTTCCGTTTCAGCGCTTACAGGGAACGAGTTTGCTTCTTATGCCGCGTCAAAGGCTGGAGTTGTGGGCTACATGAAAAACTGCGCGATTCGGCTTGCAAAAGAATACCGGGCAACTTGCAATGCCTTGTGCTTTGGTGGAATTATTACGGAACTTAATGAGCCTGTTGTTCAGAATAAATCGCTTTGGAAAAAAATCTTGGATGTAACTCCGCTAAAACGCTGGGCGACTGCGGAAGAAACCGCTGACTGGATTTATTTTATGACTGCGATAAATAAATTCTGCACAGGGCAGGCAATCGATGTTTCCGGAGGAGAACGCAACTGCGCTGACTTGTTCGTGTGGTAGAATTGAATCATGCATATTATGTGATAAAAGAATTAAAAATTACTTCAAAACTTTTTAGTTGACATTGCTGGTATTTTCAATGCTATATTTAAAAATGAAATTTTCTTCTAGCTGTTTTCTCCGTATTTTCTTATTTGCGCTTTTGTTTTTTTCTTGCTTTGGGTTTTCATTTTCTGCTTTTAATTTAAAAGGTGAAGAGCCTGAATTGCTTTCATTATTTAGAAAGGCTTATCCTGATATTCAGTTTAAAAGTGAGTACAATGCGTTTGCAGGCGACTGGAAAATTTTACTTTCGCTTGAAGACAGAACTGCTGAATTTTTCTGGGCGGACGGAATGTTTTTGCCTGAATCCGAAATTGAAAATAAAAATCTGTACAATTCTTTTCTATATAAATATGATTTTGCTCTGCATGACCCGGCGGATTTTACAGAAGAGGACATTGAAAAAATCCGGCAGTTCAGTTCTACAGAAAACAGAACAAGCGTCAAAGGAACTCCTCCGTTTTTTTACGACTTTGTGTATGACTGTAAGACAAGAGTTTCACTTGAGCAGCACATAAAAAAAATTCCGTTTCTTGGAAAAAGGTCAAATGCGCATGAACGTCTTAGGGAACCGCTTGCAAAAGTTGAAAAAGAAATTCTTGAAATTTCAAAGTCTGATGCGGAAGTGAAAAATTTTTTAGATACACTTTTAAGCGCGGACAGTTATTCTTGGCGGAATATAAGCGATTCTGGCAACCGTTCATTTCATAGCCTTGGAGTTGCGCTTGACTTGCTTCCAAGAGGCTGGAAACAGAAAAATGTATACTGGGCATGGAGACGGGATATTGACGGAGACAACTGGATGAGGCTTCCGCTTGAAAGAAGATGGATGCCACCACAAAAAGTAATCGAGATTTTTGAAAACAACGGATTTTTGTGGGGCGGAAAGTGGGTAATATGGGACAATATGCATTTTGAATACCGCCCAGAAGTTATTCTTTTCAGCAGATTGCGGAATAAGAAGAATCAGTAATCTGCTTGCTCTATTTTTATTTTCCTAGCTCCAAAATGCTTTCTTTTATTGCGTTTGTGTCGGTAAGAAGTTTTTCTGTGCGTTCTTTTACTGTTTGAGTAAGTTCGCGCATTGAACCTACCGCCTGCAAAAGCTGTTTTCCGCCTTCGTTCTGTTCTGAAATTGCACGGCGTACAGTCTGTTCCTGCTCAACTACAGTTCCAGAAAGATGCACAACTTCTGAAAATTCTTTTTGAACGTCCCCTGTGTCCTTGAACGTTGCATCGATTAGTTGCTTTACATTTTTTAGGACATCAGAAATTTTGCGTGCTTCCGAGCCTGAATTTTCAGCGAGTTTTCTTATTTCATCGGCTACAACTGCAAAGCCGCGTCCGGAATTTCCTGCGTGAGCGGCTTCAATTGCGGCGTTCATGGCAAGAAGGTTTGTCTGGCTTGCGATTTTCTGAATAACGCTGCTCATTTCGCTAAGTCCGTTTGAGTTTTCTTCAATCTTGGAAACAAGCTCAGCGACATTTTCAATTCCTGCCATTCCTTTTCTTGTTGCTCCGTCAAGAAGCCCCACGGATTCAGCGTTGTGCTCAAGAATTGAATTTATAGAATTTATATTTGCAATCATTTCTTCAACAGCAGAAGATGAAGTTGAAACGCTTTCTGTCATGTCCCGCGCGGCAGTTGCCAATGTTTGGACATCGCGTCCGTTTTCTGTAAGTTTTTCAGATCCGGTTTCAACAACTTTACGCACAGACTGCTTTACTTCTTCTTGATGCTGCTCGTTCATTATGTCCTTTAAAATGTTTGTGTAATGAGTGCAGTTTTCTGGACGGTTCAGCCCGTTGTAAATTGCAACTGCCATCTGCTCGCAGTCTTCATATCCGCAGGCTCCACAGTTTAAAATGTCCGCCTTTGTTTTTTTGTACATATCTCTGTAGATTTTCTGAATTTCTTCCTGTGAAGGCTCTTTGATTTTCTGGTGGAAATATGCACTTCTGTCAATATAGGTTCTGTCGTAAAGTCCGGGCTTCCAAAACTCATCGATTGCCTTATTCAGTTTTTTTAGAGCGGATTTTTTGCTATGTCCTTTTTGTTCCCAGTATGAGCGGCGGTCATGCATTCGGTTTTCTACAAAAGATTCCATCTCGTCAAGGTGCATTCCCTTGTTTGTGGTTCCGGCACCTTCATTGCATCCGTTTTCGCAGTTAAGACAGTCAATTAAAGTAAAGCATGGCTTTTTGTTTTTATTCGCTTCTGAAAATTTTGCAAGGTAATGAAAAACTTTTGGGTTTCCTTCGATTTTGCGCGTTTTTTCTGAAATGCTCGGAACAAAGCGTTCTGCGGTTCTCATAAGTCCGCCCGGAGTTGAATAAAGAACTCCACGTTCCGCGGCAGGATTTTCGTATTCTACTTTTGGAAATGAATCAATCCTAATGTTTTTTTCTTCCATATAGCTTTGGATTGAGCGCATCGTTACGTTGTAGTCGCAGATTCCAGTTTCATCGAACTCGCGCCGTTTTGCATAGCATGGCGAAATTGCCGCGATTTTATATCCGGTGTATTTTGTATAAAATTCTTTTATCATTTTTGCGCAGTGAAGCATGGGACTGTCAGCTGGCGCAAGATATTTTATGAGTTCTGGACGGTAAGTTTCAATAAATGAAACAAGGGCAGGGCAAGGCTGAGAAATTACACAGTCTGGATTTTTATTTTTAATATATTCAACATAGGATTTTGTTGTAAGCTCCGCGCCAAAACTTACATCGAAAACAGCTTCTACACCAAGTGACTTTAGAAATCCGTTCAGCTCAAGATCTTTTCCACGGAAGCTAACAATTGCAGCTGGAGCTACAATCGCTACGATTTTCTCACCTTTTTTAAGAGAGTCAAAGAAAAGCTCTGAGTCGTCAATTCCTTTTCTTGCTCCGTGAGTGCAGGCTTCAATGCAAGAGCCGCATCCTATGCAAAGTTTTTCGTCAAAGTCAACGTAGTCGCCAGATCCGTTGTTGCACATTTTTACAGGACACACTGCAATGCACCTTTGGCAGTTTACGCATTTTTCTTTGTCTACGGAAATTACTGAACGATATTTTCCAGTTTGTGTGTTTAGATTTGTTGTCATATCGAACTCGTTTAAAAGCGATTTAGTGAATTTAATTCGGTCAATATATAACGAAAACTGTTTTTTATCAAGTATTGATGTTTTCTATATTTTATTTATTTGTGCGCCTACTGGTTTTATTGACATTGTGCGGAAAAAGTTTATAATTATGCAGAACTTTGTAAAAGGAGTGTATAAAAATGCAGTTTATTGATGGCGGAGTTACAGCTCCTAAAGGCTTTACGGCAAATGGAATGCTTTGCAAGATAAAAGAAAGCAGCACAAAAAACGACCTTGCGCTTGTTTTTAGCGAAAAGCTTTGCAATGCTGCCGGCGTATTTACACAGAATAAAGTCAAGGCGGAAAGCGTAAAGCTTACAAAAGAAAATATTGCCAACGGAAAGGCTCAGGCTGTTATTGCAAACTCAGGAAACGCAAATGCTTGTACCGGCGAGCAGGGCGCGAAAGTTGCACGAAAAATGGCGAGCCTTGCAGCCGATGTTCTTGGAATAAATTCTGGTGACGTTATTGTATATTCTACAGGCGTAATCGGCAAGCAGCTTCCTGTTGAAAAAATCGAAAAGAATATTCAGTCTTTAAAAGACGGACTTTCCAAGGAAGGTCATAAAGAAGCCCGCACTGCAATAATGACAACGGACACTCATTACAAGGAATGCGCTGTACAAACTGTAATCGGCGGAAAAACTGTAAGAATCGGAGCAATGGCAAAAGGCTCTGGAATGATTCATATAAACATGGGAACGATGCTCAGCGTTATGACAACTGACTGTGCCATTTCTTCCCAGATGCTTGAAAAAGCCTTGCGCAAATCTGTTGCCGGAACTTACAACTGCGTTTCAATTGACGGCGATACTTCCACAAATGACAGCCTGACTATTCTTGCAAACGGAATGGCTGGAAACGATGAAATCACGTGCGAAGGCGAAGACTTTGATGTTTTTTACGAAGCCTTGAATGCTATAAATACCCAGATGGCAAAAAAGATTGCAGGAGACGGAGAAGGCGCAACCAAGTTGATTGAATGCAATGTTTCCGGGGCGAAGGACGTTGAAACTGCGCGTGGTCTTGCAAAAGCCGTTATAAGCTCAAGCCTTGCAAAAGCCGCTATTTTTGGAAGCGATGCGAACTTCGGGCGTTTCTTGTGCGCAATGGGATATTCAGGATTTGACTTTTCTCCTGAAAAAACTTCCATAACATTTGAAAGCGCAGAAAATTCCATGCGGACTGGTGCGACTGATTTTATCGGCGAGCAGAAAGGAAAACGAACTTCGCTTAAAGTTTTTGAGAATGGAGTTCCTCTTGACTTTGATGAGGCATTGGCAAAAAAAGTTCTTCAGGAAGCAGAAATAAAAATCAACATTGAATGCAAGGACGGAACCGCTTGCGGAACTGCCTGGGGCTGTGATTTGACTTACGAATATGTTAAAATAAACGGCGATTACAGAACCTAAAACACGGAGCAAAAAAATTGAACACAATTGAACCTAACATAGAAGAAATTGATCCTCGGCTTGATAATGCGCATTGGTCCGATGTGCTTGTTCAGGCTCTTCCGTATTTTAAGCATTGGGTCGGAAAAGTTGTTGTCGTAAAGTACGGCGGAAACGCTATGCTTAATGCGGATTTGAAAAAGCACGTAATGGAAGATATTGTTCTATTAAACACAATTGGAATCCATGTTGTGCTTGTTCACGGCGGCGGTCCTGAAATCAACAATATGCTTGGAAGAGTCGGCAAGGAAAGCAAATTTATAAACGGACTTCGATACACTGACGCAGAAACAATGGAAATTGTCCAGATGGTTTTGACTGGAAAACTGAACAAGGACATTGTTGCTCTTCTTCTTGAGAACGGCGGAAAGGCTGTCGGCTTGAGCGGAGTTGATTCAGGACTTTTAAAGGCTGTGAAAATTCAAAAAGACGGGCAGGACTTGGGCTTTGTCGGGGAAGTTACAGAAGTTAACCCTGAAATTCTTGAGTCGCTTTTGGAGCAGAATTTTATTCCTGTAGTTTCGACCGTTGCCTTGGGCTGCGATGGAGACAATGTCCGTTACAATATAAATGCCGACACTGCCGCTGCGAAAATTGCTGTGGCTCTTCATGCTGAAAAATTTGTTCAGCTTACAAATGTGCCTGGCGTTCTAAAAGACGTGCATGATCCAAAGTCTTTGATTCAGAGGATTCACATTGGAGACGTTGAAAAATATATAGACGAAGGAATAATTGCAGGTGGAATGATTCCGAAGATTGAGTGCTGCATGCTTGCCCGCAACGGTGGTGTTCCTCGCACTCATATTATTGACGGCCGTGTTCCTCATTCACTTTTAATCGAAATGTTCAGCGACCGCGGAATTGGAACTATGATTTACTAGAGGTTAACATGGGAAGCAAAAAAGTTTTAAATAACTACGGCTCTTTTGATGTTGTTTTTAAGAGCGGAAAAGGTTCTATTCTTACAGATATAAATGGAAAAAAATATATTGATTTTCTTGCCGGAATCGCAGTGAATAGCTTGGGACATAATTTTAAGCCGCTTGTAAAAGCTGTGTCTAGCCAGGCAAAAAAACAGATTCATGTCTGCAATTATTTTTTTAGCGACATCGGCGTAAAGTATGCGGATGAACTTTTGTCTGCCACAGGATTTGAAGGCGTATTCTTTGGAAACAGCGGCGCAGAAGCAAATGAGGCTGCGATAAAGCTTGCCCGCAAATTTGGCCAGCTGAACGGCGGTTCAAAAAGAAAAACTATTGTAACTCTGGAGCATTCTTTTCACGGACGCACGATGGCGACTCTTACTGCGACTGGTCAGGATATTTTTCACCCGGAAACTTTTGCGCCTTATGTTGAAGGATTTAAAACTATAAAGCCAAATGATTATGATTCTTTGAAAGATGCTTTTGATGACACGACTGCCGCTTTGATGATGGAATGTGTTCAGGGCGAGGGCGGTGTTTTTCCTCTTGATAAGGAATGGGCAAAGACTGCCGCGGAAGCTGCAAGAAAAGCAGGCGCAATTGTAATCTGCGATGAAGTTCAGACAGGAATGGGACGCACAGGAACGCTTCTTGCGAGCGAACAGCTTGAGATAAAACCGGAAGTTGTAACGCTTGCAAAAGCAATTGCCGGTGGAATTCCAATGGGTGCTTGTCTTTACCGTGGAAAAGGAAATGTTTTTGCGGCGGGAGATCATCAGTCAACTTTCGGCGGAAATCCTCTTGCGTGCAGCGCGGCCAGTGTGGTTTTGCATGAGCTTTTAAAGGACGGATTCTTGTCTTCTGTTTCTGAAAAAGGCGAATATATTCAGAACACTGTAAAAAACTGGAATCTGCCTTGCATAGAAGATGTTCGCGGAAAAGGTCTTATGATTGGAATTCAGGTTTCAAAAAATCCTGTGGAAGTTGAAAAACTTTGCCTTGAAAAAGGTGTGCTTTTTTCTACAGCAGGAAAAAATGTCTTGCGCCTTGTTCCGCCTTTGAATATTGGCTACAAGGAAATTGACAAAGGTCTTGCCATCATAAAAGAAGTTCTTGAAAAATAAATAAAAAATCATTATCATTGCTCCCTTGCATTCTTGGGAGCGTTTTTTTAGATATTCTTATAGAAATAAAATCTTTACATTTCCTTTTTCTTTTCATAGAATAGAATCAGATTATGGAAAATAAAAATTTATCAGCAAAAAGCAATTTTGAAGTTCTTGCGTCAAATCTTTCAAAAGAAGAACGCTCTGATATTTTGAGCCAGATTCAGCAGGACAAACTTGATGTTTCTTTTCCTTCTGAAAAATCTGACAATCAGTTTGAGCAGGAAAAGCGCAGAGAGGACAAGCTGACTCTTTCGGAAAAACTTAGGCAAGAGCCGCTTTTGTTCAGGTTCATTTTATGGCTGAAGTCTTTGTTTTTGAATTCAAGCATTGAAACTGTTTATAATAATTCCGTCCTGGCTTCTCTTTCAAAAAATTTGGAACATGATTTTCCTGATGTGATTGACTGCAAAAACAAGCTTCTTCTTTCTGGATTTTATTCCGGGCTTTTGGATTTAAAGCGTGTTCGTGAATTTTTTAAACCTTCGTTTGATTCTCTTGAACAGGATTCAGGGCTGTTTTATTTTTTACTTGGTTTTACAGTGATGCCTGAAATTGTTCAAGATATAAAATCTTCGTGCGATGTTTACAGTTATTCTTTTGAAAAGCCTTTGCCTGCGGACATTAGAAATATTCTTTTTACAAAGCTTGATGGAATTGTTTCTGGAATTTCTTCTGAAAAGAAAATAAAAATGTCTGCTTGCTCCCGTGAATTTGAGCGGCTTAGAATGTTTGTGAAAATTCCGCTTGGCACTGTCATGTCAAAATTTTCTTCCGGCTCTTCCGGGCGCACTTGTTCTTTTTCACAGATAAAAGATGACTTTGACAGCCTTGCAAGAATTCTTTTGGGGCGCTTTGAATGTTCTGACACAACTCTTTCTGTTCTTTTTATGTCTGGAATTCCCCAGAAAGATTTGTGGAACTGCTCGACTTCTTCTTATGAGGAGATTGCAGAGAAAGTAAATTCATCGTCTGCGGAAATTTCTTTGCTGAATACATTTGCAGAAAAAATTCCGCTTAAAAAGTTTGGAAAAGTAATTTCTGAAAATTCCCTTTATTCTCCATTGCCATTGAGTTACAGCGACTTGTGGTTTCAAAAATTCAAGGAACAATGGAAAGTTGTTTTGGACAAGCGGCTTAAAATGTGGAACAAGGATTTTAAAAAATCGGAAATAAAGAAAAAACTCAAAATTTATTTTTCACTTGAAGATTTTCCAAAGTATCCTTCGCGTCCCTGGAAAAAAGTCGGTGCGGACTACACTGAAAAGTATGAAAGCTCGATTGGCTTTTTGAATTATTATTTAAAGAATGAGTTTCCAAAATACAAGCAGCTTTTGAGCACAATTACTTTGGAAGGAAAGTTTTCAATAAAGGAAAATATGTATGAATTTTCTGACATGATTTCCACATTGAATTCTATTATTACAAAAAATGATTTTCTTGTTGAGCGGCTTTCATCTTCTGGAGAATACGGTTCTGAAATTACGCATTATGCTTCTTCTGAAAAAGAGCCAGATAAAGAAAAACTTCGCAGCATTCTTTTTGAAATTGAAGGAAATGCCTTGGATTTGGCTGATATGTTTGCAAAGTTTTTGACCGGCTTTGAAAATCTTTTGTTTGCTATGCTTGGCGAAAAATCAACAGTTTATTACGGACCGCTTGCAAATTTAAATAAGATAATGGGTGCGGACAATAAAGAGTTTAAATTGAATCTTGAAAAATTTGCACACAGCGTAAAATTTGCGTCCGAAGTCTTGCAGGCAATTATAGAAATGGAAAATATTTCAGTATGAGTTTTTTAACAGGAAATTTTTTTTATAACGGAAAGCCTTTGTCTTCTGCGCCTTTATGGGGAATGTCGGTTTTGGAATCTGGAAATATGCGGTTCAGATGGAATGAAACCAATTCAGTGCGTGATAATTTTTTTTCTTCTATTTGCGCTGAAAAAAGAAAAATTGCGCAGCCGGAACTCATACATTCAAAAACTGTTTATGAAGTTTCTAGCGCGGATGAAATTTTTAAAAAGAAGGGAGACGGAATTCTTACTTCAAATAAATTCATCATTCCTGCTGTAACTGTTGCGGACTGCATGCCGATTTTTGTTTATGATAAAAACTCAAATGTATTTGGTGTTCTGCATTCCGGCTGGAAGGGAACTGGAATTGTAAAGGAGGCTTTTTTTATGCTGAATAAAAAATATGGTTCTAATACTGATGACTTTTGCTTTGTTTTGGGACCGCATATAAATTCATGCTGCTATTCTATTGATAAAGATCGTGCTGAATATTTTGCAGAAAATTTTGGAAGCGAATGTGTTTCTTTTATCGATGGGAATAAATATTCATTGAGCCTTGCGGATGCGAATCTTTTTCTTTTGAAGAAAATCGGCATTCCTGATGGAAATGTTTTTGTGAGCAAGGAGTGTACTTGCTGTTTTAAGGAAAACGGAGCGTTTAAGTACGGCTCTTTTAGGCGGCAGACATCATCGCTTCCGCAGGATTTACCTTTGGAAGAAAAGCAGAAACACTTTACTGTCCAAACTGCATTTGTTTTTTATTCATTTTGATATTGCATATTTATTCATAAAAATGTATATTCTATGCATACAGTAATTTTATTTAGAATTTATTCAAACTGAAAATAAGATTGCTGAAAAAATTCTTTATAAGAGGCGTTGTTATGGCAGTTAAAGAAAAAGTTTCTGAAGCAGCAAAGGCTGTAAAATCCACTGCGAAAAAAGCTGTAAAGGCAACAACAAAAGTTGCAAAATCTGCGGCATCAAAAAAGGACAAGGTTGTCTTGGCTTATTCAGGCGGTCTTGATACAACTGTTATCATTCCATGGCTCAAAGAAAACTATGACTATGATGTTATTGCTGTCTGCATTGATGTTGGACAGGGAGATGACTGGAAGGCAATCAAGTCCCGCGCTTTGAAAACTGGAGCTTCTGCTTGTTACGTTGTAGACGCACGTCAGGAATATATTGAAGAATATGTTTGGCCGGCTTTGAAGTCAAATGCAATCTATGAAGATGAATATCTTCTTGGAACTTCTACTGCGCGTCCTCTTATTGGAAAAATTCTTGTTGAATATGCTCGTCAGGAAAAGGCAGTTGCAATCTGCCACGGAGCAACTGGAAAGGGAAATGACCAGGTTCGTTTTGAGCTTGCAATCAAGGCTTTTGCTCCAGACTTGAAAGTTATTGCGGCATGGCGTGATCCAAAATGGAACATGGATAGCCGTGAAGCTGAAATCAAATATCTTGAAGACCGCGAGCTTGAAGTTCCGATGAAAAAAGATCAGTCTTACAGCCGCGATGAAAATATCTGGCACTTGAGCCATGAAGGTCTTGAACTTGAAAAAACAGAAAATGAGCCTAACTACAAGCATATGCTTAAAAATACAGTTGTGCCTGAAGAAGCTCCCGCTGCCGGTGAATATGTTAAGATTGATTTTGAAAAAGGAATTCCTGTTGCAGTTAACGGCAAAAAAATGGATGCCCTTAAGCTTCTTCTTGAGCTTAACAAAATAGGCGGAAGAAACGGAATTGGTCTTGTTGATATCTGCGAAAACCGCTGTGTAGGAATGAAGAGCCGCGGTGTTTATGAAACTCCAGGTGGAGCGATTCTTTATTTTGCGCACAGGATGCTTGAGCATCTTTGCTTGGACCGCGACACATACCATTACAAGCAGCAGCTTTCTATAAAAATTGCAGAACTTATCTACGACGGAAAATGGTTTACAACTTTGTTTGATGCCTGCATGGCGTTTGTTGATAAAACAGAAGAAACTGTTACTGGCTGGGTAAAACTCAAACTGTGCAAGGGTGCAATCCGTGGAGCTGGCTCTTATTCAAAATACAGTTTGTATAATGAAAGTATTGCTTCGTTCAAGACTGGTGAATTGTATGACCACAAAGATGCGCAGGGCTTTATTACTTTGTTTGGCTTGCCTTTGAAAGTTCGCGCTATGATGGAGCAGCAGGTTGGAGAAGGTCAGGCTGTCCTTAAAAGCAAGAAACTTAAGAAACGCCCGACAGAGTAAGCGGACGTATTCATTTTAAATCTGTTTTAGCGAGCCTCCGTCTTGGAATTGAGATTTTAAGACGGAGTTTTTTTATTCAGAGGCAATCTGAAATGAGAAGTCATAGTTTCCGCTTTTACGTGCTGAATGTTCCTGTGATTCAAAGTCGTAGCCCGATGATTTGAATAAAAGCGCCGCTGAAAACAATTTATTGTTTCATTATGCGCTCAAACACATGGTTTTTCCGATACTGCAAATGCTCATCCAGGGCAAACGCATTATAAATAATTTAAGTAAAGTTTGCGCGAAGGAACGGTTTCTGGGGCAAAAACACTCTGATTGCTGCGACCGCGTGAGCGGGCAATTCTATAGTTACTTTGCAACAATCAGCGTGTAGCGCATTATTGCGCGATTTTGAACCAGAAAACCGTGTCTGGGAGCCAGTTTTATGCTGAATACATTTATAATGCGTTTGCCCTGTGCTCATCTTTATGCAATTGATTTTAGTTCTTTGTTGGTGTAAAATTATTGTCATTAAATTTTAGACAGGAGTTTGATTATGGCACGTACTCATTATATCGCCGGAAACTGGAAAATGAACACTTCCAAAGCGGAAGCTGTAAAACTTGCATCGGATTTGGTTTCCGCATTGAAAGGAAAGACAAACAAATTTATGATTGGTGTTCCTTTTGTTTACCTTGATGCTGTAAGTCAGGTTGTAAAAGGATCAAACATTATTCTTGCGGCTCAGGATTGCGCTGCGACTGCAAACGGAGCTCACACAGGCGAAGTTTCAACAGAAATGCTCAAGGATCTCGGAGTTCAGTGTGTAATTCTTGGACATTCGGAACGCCGCCACGAAATTGGTGAGTCTGATGAGCTTATCAACAAAAAAGTTCGCCGCGCTTTAAATGAAGGCTTGGAAGTTGACCTTTGCATTGGAGAACTTCTTGCTGACCGTGAGGCAGGAAACGCAGAGCAGGTTTGCGCATTCCAACTTTCTGCAGATTTGGCTGGCGTAACAGAAGAGCAGATGAAGCGTGTTACAATCGCTTATGAGCCTGTTTGGGCAATAGGAACTGGAAAAACTGCAACTCCAGAAGATGCCGAGGCAATCCACAAATTTGTACGCGGATACATTGCAAAACTTTACAATCAGAAAGTTGCCGATGAAGTTATAATTCAGTATGGCGGCTCAATGAAAGCTTCAAATGCTCCAGAGCTTTTGGCTCAGCCTGATATTGACGGCGGCTTGATTGGCGGAGCTTCTTTGAAAGCTGAAACATTCGTTCCAATCTGCGAGTGCTAATTTTTCTGCATTGCAAAAGCTGTCCTATGGCTGTAAAAAGCAAAAGGGCAGCTTTTTTCTTGTCAGTTCATGTTTATTTTTATATTATAAAAACATTATGGCTTTGTTCAAAGAACTTGTAGATTTGTTTATTACTTTCTTTAAAATCGGAATTGTAACTTTTGGCGGCGGACTTACAATGCTTCCTCTTTTGGAACGTGTACTGATTAACGAAAAAAACTGGGTTTCCATGGATGAAATTCTTGATTACTATTCAATTGCACAGACAACTCCGGGAATCATTGCGGTAAATGTGGCGACTTTTGTTGGACATAAGCGTGCTGGAACTATAGGCGGAATTTTCTCGACGCTTGGAATGGTAACGCCTTCAGTAATCATAATAACTATAATCGCAAAATTCATTTCGAACTTTGAGCAAATCAGCTGGGTTCAAAAAGCAATGAAGGGAATCAATGCTGCGGTTGCGGCGCTGCTTACTTATGCTGTTTTTAATCTCTGTAAGAAAAATTTAAAAAGTCTTTGGAGCGTTTTGCTGTTTTTTGCTTCGTTTGCTTCAATTTATTTTTTCCATGCGCATACAGTTTTAGTTGTTTTGAGCGCGGCTTTTATTGGCGCTGTTTCATTTGCAGTTTCAAAGAAATTTAATTCAGGTGAAGGAATTCAAAAATGAGTCTTTTTCAGTTGTTTTTTGTTTTCATGTATATTGGTTTTTTTGCGGTTGGTGGTGGACTTGTTGCGGCGTCTTTTATGCAAAATGTTCTTGTAAATCAGTACGGACTTATTTCCGCGGAAAAATTTTACAGTATGCTTGCAATCAGCGAAAGCACACCCGGACCGATTGGAATAAATATTGCGACTTATATTGGAACTGAGCTTTATGGAATTCCCGGAGGAATCATTGCAACTATTGGCGAAGTTCTTCCGTCGATTGTTACAATTGTTTTGATTTCAAAATTTTTTTCAAAGTTTCAGGAAAAACCTTTGGTAAAATCAGTATTTAAAACTTTGCGGCCAGTTACAAGCGGACTTGTTTTGTGTGTTCTTGTTCAGGTTTTTACGCTGGCAATTTTAAATTTAAACCCTCAAAATTCTAATTCTGTGGTTCTGCAGGTTTTCAATTTGCCGGCTCTTGCTATTTTTGTGGTTTCGCTATTTGTATTATTTAAAACAAAAGTTCATCCAGTTGTAGTTGTTGCTTTTGGTGCGGTTTTTGGAGTTGTGTTTTTTTAAGTGATTTGTTCAGTTTGCCGGCATTGCGGTTTATGTGAAGGTTCGGAAACAAAAAAAAATGTTTCTGTCCTTGCGGATTTTTCTGGTCTTGAAAATTTAAAAGGCGATAATTCTCTTCCGCTGAATTTTGTTGGAATTGCTTTTGACATTGGAACGACTTCTATAGCCGCAAATATTTTTACGTTAAAAGACGGAATCCTTGTTGCTTCTGTTGGCGAAGAAAATTGTCAGATTGAATTTGGAAGCGATGTTGTTTCAAGAATTTTGTTTTCAAGCAAACCTTCTGGTCTTAAAAAACTTCATGAATCAATTTTATCTCAAATAGAAAGAATTTCAAAAAAACTGATTCTTGCATCTCAAAATTTTTTTGTTGAAAATCGCCGCGGACGGGCAGTGTTAAAGCGTATTGTAATTTCTGGAAACACAGCAATGGAATCATTTGTTCTTGGAATTTCCGCGGTTTCACTTGCGCAGTTTCCTTTTTCGCTTCCAAGCAAATTCGGATTTTCAGTTGAGTCAAATGAACTTGGAACTTTTGAAACCATTCCTCCTGATTGTGATTTTTATTTTGCTCCTGCGATTGAATCTTTTGTTGGCGGCGATACTGTTTGCGCGATGATTGCCTGCGGTTTTTTAGAAAAAGTTGAAAATAAATTTCTTGCTGACATTGGAACAAACTGCGAACTTTGCGTTTATTCTGCGGAGTCGGATAAAATTTTTTGCGCGTCAACTTCAGCCGGACCTGCGTTTGAAGGCTATGGAATTGACTGTGGAATTTCAGCTCAGGAAGGTGCGATTGCAAAAGTTGAATTTCTTAAAAACAATGAAATAAAATGCTTTGTGCTTGGAAATGGAAAGGCGATTGGAATTTGCGGAACTGGAATTTTAAGCGCAATTTCAGAATTTTTAAAAAGCGGAATAATTGATTTTTTTGGAACATTTGTTTCAGGAAAAGAAAAAATTATTCTTCAGAATGAAATTTATATTTGCCAAAAAGATATAAGAAATTTTCAGCTTGCAAAGTCAGCTGTTTTAACTGGACTTGAAATTCTTTCTGAAAAATCAGGATGCAAATCCGGAACTCTTTATTTGGCTGGAGGCTTCGGTTCGCTTCTTGATATAAAAGATGCCTGCGCTGTAAAAATGATTCCAAGTTTTCTTTCTGAAAAAACTTTTGCTGCTGGAAATGCTTCTCTTTGCGGAGCTTCAATTTTGCTTTTAAATTTAAGTTTAAGAAAATCTGCTTGTGAACTTGCAGAAAATTCAGTTCATGTAGATCTTGCGCAAGATAAATCCTTTGAAAATCTGTATATAAAAAACTTGAATTTTAAATAGACATTTTTGCTTAGTTTCAAATTTCGCGGTTCATTGCTTTTTTTATAGAAACTCGATATATTTTATAGACTATGGACTTGATAAAAAAACTTGAAGATCTTTCTGTGCGTTACACTGTTGTTTCAGAACTTATTGGAGATGCCTCTTTAATTAAGGATCAAAAAAAATATAAAGAAACAATGCGTGAGCATCAGCAGCTTACAGAACTTATGTCGCTTTACGATGAATATAAAAAAATTCTAAAAGGAATTGAAGATGCGACTGTCCTCATAACAGAAGAGGAAGACCGCGATATGAAAGAGCTTGCAAGAGAAGAACTGAAAGAACTTGAGGAAAAAAAGCCTAAGCTGGAAGAAGAAATAAAACTTAAGCTAATTCCACCAGATCCTCTTGATGAAAAAAATATTATTCTTGAAATTAGAAGCGCAGCTGGTGGAGATGAAGCAAGCCTTTTTGTTCGTGATTTGTGGGAAATGTATATGCATCTTGCAGAACGCAAAGGCTGGAAAACTGAAACGATGGAAGCTCAGGAAACTGAAGTCGGTGGATTCAATAAAATTGTAACATCAATTGCTGGAAAATTTGTTTATGGAACTTTAAGGTGGGAAAGCGGAGTTCATCGTGTTCAGCGAGTTCCTGCTACAGAAAGCCAAGGACGACTTCAGACTTCAACCGTAACGGTCGCGGTTTTGCCGGAAGCAGAAGAAACTGAAATTCAAATTCGTCCAGAGGATGTCCGCGTTGACGTTATGCGTGCCGGTGGTCCTGGCGGTCAGTGTGTTAACACAACGGATTCTGCAGTCCGCTTGACTCATATTCCTACTGGAATTGTTGTTATTCAGCAGGATGAAAAAAGTCAGCATAAAAACAAAGACAAGGCGTTCAGGGTTTTGCGTGCACGTCTTTTCGATCTTGAAGAAAGCAAGCGTCAGTCGGAGCGCGCGGATGCAAGAAAAAACATGGTTGGAAGCGGCGCCCGCAGTGAAAAAATCCGCACTTATAATTTTCCGCAGGACAGAGTTACAGACCACCGCATAAATTTGAGCTTGCACAATTTGCCTTCATTTATGATGGGCAACATGGATGAGATGCTGGATGCGCTGAATGTATATGCAAAAGAAGAGCAGTTAAAAGACAGTTCTGATCTTGTAAACTGAAATTTAAAATGACAATAAGCCAAGCCAGAAAGTTTGCATTATCAGAATTAAAATTCAGCCCAAGTCCTATTCTTGATGCGGATGTTATTTTAAAATGGATTTTGAAATGTGATCAGACTTTTATTCTTTTTCATTCTGAAACAGAACTTTCTGAGCTGCAAAAAAATATTTTTTGTTCTTCAATTGAAAAAAGGAAAACTGGCTTGCCTGTTGCATATATTACAGGAATAAAAGAATTTTTCGGATATGATTTTGAGGTTGACAAAAATGTTCTTATTCCCAAGCCGGACACAGAATTGCTTGTTGAAAATGCTGTTAATTTTATTGAAGAAAAATTTCATGCGGCTTCTGACTGTAAGATTCTTTCTGTCTGTGATATGTGTTCTGGAAGCGGATGCGTTGGTATCAGCATTTTAAAATTTATAGAAGAAAAAAAAATTATTCCAAAATCATTGCTCCCTAAAATTATTTTTGCAGACATAAGTAAAAAAACTCTTGATATTGCAAAAAAAAATTCTTTGCGTTTGCTTAGCGAATTTGCTTTTGAAAAAACTGTTTTTGTTCAAAGTAATCTTTTTGAAAATTTAGGGCAAAGCAGAAACGGTCTTTTTGATGTCATTGTTTCTAATCCTCCGTACATTCCTTATTCTCAAACTGTTGAGCTTTTAAAAGACGGAAGAAGCGAGCCTTCGCTTGCGTTATGCGGCGACATTGATTTGAATGGAAATCTTACAAACTTTGACGACGGACTTGAAATTATACGGAACTTGATTTTTAAGTCAGTTGATTTTTTAAATCCGGGCGGAATTTTGATTTTAGAAACTGGCGAATACAATGCTTTTCAAACTAAAAAAATAATGGAAGATTCAGAATTCAAAGATGTAAAAATTTATAAAGACTTGGAAGGACAGTTTAGAAATGTCAGCGGAATTCTTGCTTGAAATAAAATCTCTTGCGCATAAAAATAATGTTCCCATTATGCAGGATGCAACTTCTGAATTTATTTTCAGTTTTATAAAAAAACATAATGTGAAATCAGTTTTGGAAATTGGAACTGCTGTTGGATATTCTGCTATTCAGTTTGCGCTTGTTGATGAAAGTGTAAAAGTTACGACAATTGAAATCGACATTGACCGCACTATTCAGGCAATCAAAAATGTGGAAAAATGCGGTTTGAAAAGCAGAATAAAAATTATAAATAACGATGCCTTGGCTTGCGATATAAATGAAAAATTCGATTTGATTTTTATCGACGCAGCAAAAGCTCAGTATGAAAAATTTTTTGAAAAGTTCAAGGCGAATTTAAATCCAAAAGGCGCAATCATAAGCGACAATTTGCTATTTCATGGAATTGTTGAAAATCAGAATTTAACCAAAAGTTATAGCACAAAAAAGCTTGTTAGAAAAATAAAACGTTATGTGAATTTTTTGAAAGAAAATATAGAGTTTACAACTGAATTTTATAAAACTGGAGACGGAATTTCTGTCAGCAAGTTTAAAACTGATTATTCAAATTTTATTTCAGAAGAAAATTTTCTTGAAGAAAAAGAATATTTTAAGATTTTTAAAATTGACCAGAAGTGCCTTTTAAAGCTTTTCGATGAAAATGTTTCAAAAGAATTTGCATTGATGGATTTTAGAAATTCCCAGTTTGCATACAATCAAAATATTTCAAAATTTATGCCTTGTGATTTTCTGAAAATAAGCGGTTGCTTTGGAATTGTTTTTAAAAATGATGATGAAAAATTTCCATCGCGGATTTTGAATGAATTTGATAAGAATATTTTTTCTGACAAATTTACTTTGCTTCATGAAAAACTTTTGAGTTTAAATGCGGAAAGTCTTGCAAGCTACAAAGAGCTTCTGCTTTTTATTTTAGGCGGAAATTCAAAAGAAAATTCTTCTGTGATAAGAAAACTGAAAAAACTTCCAGAAGGAAATTTTTTTTGCCAGGGAAATTTCTGTCCAGAAAATATTTTAATTGATGAAAATAAAAATTTGTTTGCCTCAAATTTTCTTTTGTCTTGTAAAGGTCCAAAAGAATTTGACATTGCCAGAACTTTTTATATTTTATCAAAAACTAACTCTGAAAAATCAATTTTAAAATCAGAGGATTATTTAATAAAAATGGAAATTGATAAAGAAAGTCTACTGCCTTTTATCGAAGTTTTCAATGAATTTGAAAATTCTTTCTATGATATTTTTTAGAAAATCAATTTTAAAACATCCGCAATTTTCTTTTTTGTTACAGTTTTTGGATTCAGTTCTGTATATTTGCTTTTTAAAATATTTTCCTGAATAAACAAAACGTCTTCCTTTGAAATTTTTACTTCTTCAACCTTTTTTGCTGCAGAAAGTTCTTTGAAAAATTTTTCAACAGAAGTTACCGCAGTTTTTCTAAATGAGTCAGGAGAAGCCGAAGATGAAACTTTTGCTCCCATGTTTACTGCGATGGCTTTGTATTTTTGTCCTGTTGAAGCCGCATTGAATTCCATTGACTCCTTAAATATTGGAATTATGGATTTTGAAAAAGAAATGCCAACTGCTGCTTCCACTGAAAGTGATGCTGCTGTTGCAAAAGCCGCGCCTCCATTTGAAAAAGCTATGCCGGTGCAATATTGCGCATAAAGCATATTTTCTATTGCCTTTGAATTTCCTTTTGAGGCTGAAAGCGCATTTTCAGAAATCAACTTTATTGCCTTTAATGCGAAAAAGTCACTTAAGTCCCATGAAGATTTGCAGATAAACGATTCAATGGAAGAAGCCAAAAGCGAGGTGGCTAAAACTGAAAAGTCGTTTTTGTTGGCAACGGAAGCAAGCTCTGTGTCGAAAAAAAATGCTTTTGGAATTGCGTTTGTGTCTGCGCATTCAATTTTTTTCCGCTGCGATTCGTCTTCTAAGATAAAAACGTGGCTGGAATCCCATGGGCTTCCGATTGAAGTGAAAAACATATAAAGAGGAATTGCTTTGTTTTTTGATTTTGCTTTTCTTTCCAATTTTCTTGGATCTGAAATTTCTGGATTTGAAAGAAGAATCGACACTGCCTTTGCAATGTCTGAAACTGATTTCGAGCCTACGGAAATTACTGCGTCAGCCCTGAGTGTTTTTGCTGCGTTCAATGCGGCTCTTGTATCGGAAAGAGAAGCGACTTGGCTTACTCTGTCAAAAATGCTGTATACGATTTTGTTTTTTGCAAGCATTGAGGAAATTTTTTTTAATGCGCTTTGAAATTCGGGGGCTGCTATGATAAAAATTCTTTGAAAACCGCTGTTTTTTATTTCTTCATTGAAATTTTTTAAAGTGTCTGCTCCAAAAAATGAAATTCCTGTTGTGACAATTTGATTCGACATTTTTTTCCTCAAAGATTCAATTCTATTATGAACTGAAATTATATATACGTCAACTAAAATTTGAGCTATTCTTAAAACTAATTGCTATTTATAGTCTTTTTTGTCTTATTGTAAATAATTCTTAGTTCAGATAGAATAGATTTTATGGAAGAAAAAAAATCTCTTAAAATAACCTTAATTTTTACAATTTGTTTTTTTGTGTTTATTGTTTCCTTTTTTTCAGTTTGGAAAGTTTCTTTGTCGGAAAAACAGGTCTCTGCTTCAGCTGATTCTGAAAAAATAAAAATAACGGCATCTTTCTATCCTATTTACATAATGCTTTTGAATTTGACGGATGGAATTGATGATGTTGAAGTTTCGCTTTTGGCTCCTGCTGAAACTGGCTGCTTGCATGATTATCAGCTTACAACTGGCGACATGAAGCTTATTGAAAAATGTGACATTCTTGTTGTAAATGGAAGCGGAATGGAAGATTTTTTTGACAAGGCTTTTTCACTGAAAAAAAATTCAGTTGTGGTTGCTTCTGATGGTTTTAAGCCTTTTGATGGAAATCCTCATGTGTGGGTGAGCGTTTCCGGTGCGATTTACGAAGTGCAAAAAATAACGGAAGGACTTTGTTCGCTTGATTCAAAAAATTCAGAAAGCTACAAAAAAAATTATTTGATTTATATAGAAAAATTAAATGCTCTTGAACAAAAAATGAAGACTTCTCTTGCTCCTTTCGCTGGAAAAAAAATCATAACTTTCCATGAAGCGTTTCCTTATTTTGCAAAGGAATTCGGTTTTGAAATTTCGGCAGTTATTGAGCAGGAGCCGGGAACTGTTCCGAGCGCAAAGGAGCTGGCAAAAATAATTGAAAGTATAAAATCAGTTACGAATCGAGGTGAAGAAGTTGCTCTTTTTGCTGAGCCTCAATATTCTTCAAGCGTGGCGAAAATTATTTCCAATGAAACCGGACTTTCAGTTTATGAGCTTGATCCGTGTGTAAATGGTCAGTTGGAAAAAAACGCATATATTGAAGGCATGGAAAAAAATCTTTCAGTTTTGATGAATGCTTTTTCAGAGGAAAAAAAATAATGCCTTGCCTTGTTGGAAAATCTCATGTCTGCTGCACACGGATAGAAAACTTAAGTGTAAAAGCTGGCGGTGAATATATTTTAAAAGATATAAATCTTCATTTGCATTGCGGCGAGCTTACTGCGATTGTTGGAAGAAACGGCGCAGGAAAAACAACTTTTATAAAGGCACTGCTGAATACAATTCCTCATTCAGGAAATATAATTTTTGAAGGTGAAAGGTGCGCAGGAAATTGCGGAAAAGATCACACAACTGACCATGACCGTTTTTGCACTTGCCGAAAAAGAATTCCTTACACTACAACAAAGCCTGTGTTTGGCTATGTTCCTCAGACTCTTTCTGTTGAGCCGGGAAGTCCTGTCTGCGTTGAAGATTTGGTTTTTGCTTGCACTTCAAAAAGACCTGTGTGGCTAAGGCACAGAAAAAAAGATATTGAAGCCGCTTCTGAAATTCTTTCATGCACAAATTCCCATCAGCTTTTAAAACGCAGAGTCTGTGATTTGTCTGGCGGAGAACTTCAGCGTGTCATGCTTGCGCTTGCGATAAATCCTTTGCCGGATATTTTGCTTTTAGATGAGCCTGTAAGCGGTGTTGACAGAGTAGGGCTGAAATCTTTTTACGAGCTTGTTTCTTCTATACGCCGTGATTTTGACATAACGATTCTTTTGATAAGCCATGATTTGGATTTGGTGGCACGCCATGCTGACAGAGTCGTTTTTATAAATAATGCCAGTGCGGTCGTTGGAACTGTAAAAGATGTTTACCGCCAAAAAGATTTTATGGAAGTTTTCGGACATATTATGCTTCCTGATGAATATTAAAAACCGGAGTTAAATTTATGCAGCTGATTTATTCTTTTTTGGATTTTGTTTTTCCTTTTGAATGGCTGTCTCCTGCGTTTATGAAAAATGCTCTGATTGCCATTGTTATTGCAGGTCCGCTTTTTGGCGTGTTGGGAACTTATGTTGTTTCAAACAGGATGAGTTTTTTTAGCGATGCGATTGGGCATTCAGCTTTGACAGGAATTGCGATTGGTGTTCTTTTTGGAATTCACGATGTTACAATTTCTATGGTTTTGTTTTCGATGCTGCTCGGTTTTTCTATAATTATGGTCAAGTCAAAAGGAAAATCTTCCAGCGACACGATTATTGGGGTTTTTTCTTCAACATCAGTTGCGCTTGGAATTGTGCTTTTGTCTGCCGGCGGAAATTTTTCAAAGTATCAAAAATATCTTGTGGGCGACATTCTTAGCATTCAGCCAAACGAAATTCTTTTTTTATTTTTCTGCGCAATTGCTCTTCTTCTTGTTTGGATTTTTTTCTACAACAAAATGCTGATTGTTTCTCTTCATTCATCATTTGCAAAAAGTCGTGGAATAAAAACAGTTTTCATAGAACAAGTTTTTGCTTTGCTGACAGCTGCGATTGTTTCTGTCTGCATACGCTGGACCGGACTTCTTGTGATTAACAGCATGCTTGTACTTCCGGCTGCTTCGGCTCGATTCGTGAGCAGAACTTCAAGACGCTATCTGATTGTTTCAGAATTGATTTCTCTTGCTGGCGGAATTGCAGGACTTTGTTTTTCGTATTATACTGGATCGGCTAGCGGAGCTTCGATTGTTTTAGTAAACTCAGCATTTTTTTTAATTTGCTTTATAATTTCATTTTTGAAGAAGAATAGTTAAAATGACAAAAGCTGTAATTTTTGATTTGGATGGAACTCTCCTTAATACACTTGATGATTTGGCGGACAGTTGCAATGAAACTTTGCGCCAGATGAATTTTCCTTTGCGCTCGATAGATGAAATCCGGCAATTTGTTGGAAACGGAATCGCAAAACTTATGGAGCTTGCAATTCCTGATGGAAAAGAAAATCCTGAATATGAAAAATCAGTTTTATTAATGAAGGAGAACTATGCAAAAAATTGGCAGAACAAAACTCGGCCTTATGATGGAATTTTAGATTTGATTTCAACTTTGCATAGAATGGAAATAAAAACGGGAATTGTTTCGAACAAGCCTGACGCTCAAGTTAAAGAACTCGCGGAATATTATTTTTCTTCCAGCATAAAACGAGAAACTGCGGTCGGAGATATTGAAGGAAGAAATAGAAAGCCCGCGCCGGATTCTGTTCTGGAAGTTATGCGGATTCTTGAAGTTGGCAAAAATGAAACAGTTTATGTAGGTGATTCTGATGTTGATATAAAAACTGCAAAAAATGCGGGGATTCCTTGCATAAGTGTGACTTGGGGATTTAGAGATAGAAATTTTCTTTTGAATTCTGGAGCGCAAAACCTTGCAGACAAACCTGAAGAAATTTTAAAATATTTATGAGCGGTGAAAAAGATATTTTTCTGAAAGGGCAGGTTGCCCGTGATTTTGATTTTTATAGAATAAGAGAAAAAGTTGCTTCTCTTGCGGTAAGTGAAGAAGGCAAATTTTTTTTGCTTTCAAGGGAAAGTTCTTCTGATATTGATAAAGTTTCAAAACTGAAATCTTTGGGACGTGAATGGAATAATTATTTAAATTCACGATTTCCTTCCGCATTGAAATCTTGGCCGCCTGTAAAAGAAATTTTTTCAGTACTAAAAGTTGATGGAGCTTCTCTTTCACATGAGCAAATCTTTTCACTTGGACTTTTTTGCACTTACACTGATGAAACTTGCGGCTGCATAAAATCTGCTTCTCTTGAACTTGAAATTCCAGAGCTTTTAAAAATTGCGCAGTCAATGCCTTCGTTGGAAAACGCTAGAAATAAAATTTTTTCTGTTATCGATATTTCAACTGGTGAAATAAAAGATTTGCCAGCCATCAGGGAAATCAGAAAAAAAATTGCTTCGCTTCATAGAGAAATTGAATCTGCATTAAAAAAATATACTTCTGATTCAACATTGAATTCCGTATTGCAAAACAATGTTCCGGCGTTAAAAGCTGACCGTGAGCTTCTTGCAGTCCGTTCGGATCATAGAAACTCTATTAAAGGAATTGTGCATGAAGTGAGCTCTTCCGGGCAAACTCTTTATATTGAGCCTGAAGAAATTGTGAGGGCAAACAATCAGCTTGTTCAGGAAGAATTTAATTTGCAGGCTGAGCTTAAAAAAATTTTTAAGGAACTTTCTGACAGTTTAAGAGAGTATTGTTCTGATTTTCTTTTATGCCATGATTCAATGCTGCTGCTCGATTCAACTTGTGCTGCCGCAAAATATCAATCAGAAGTTCATGGAGTTTTTGCTGAAAATTATGATACTGAAAAAGAGTCGCCTTTGATTTTAAATGCGCGCCATCCACTTTTGGCAGAAAAAGCTGTTCCTGTAACAATTAACTTTATGTTTGGAAAAAAAGTTATGATTATTACAGGACCGAACACAGGTGGAAAAACTGTAACGTTAAAAACTGTCGCGCTTTTTTCATTGATGAATCAGGCCGGTTTTCCTATTCCTGCTGATGAAGGCACAAGGCTTCCTTTTTTTAATTCAATTTTTGCGGACATTGGAGATGAACAGTCAATCGATGAGTCTTTGAGCACTTTTTCTAGCCGCATGAAAAATATTGCGCTAGCCTTGGAAAATGCCGATGAAAAAAGTCTTGTGCTGTTGGATGAGCTTGGAACAGGAACTGATCCTCTTGAAGGTGGTGCGATTGCCATGGCAGTTCTTGATTCTTTGCTTGAAAAAAATTCTTTTGTTCTTGTTACAACTCATCATGGAGTTTTAAAAAATTACGGATACACAAATTCAAAATGTGTTAATGCTTCTGTTGAATTCAATTCAGAATCTTTGCGTCCGACTTATAAGCTTCTTGTTGGAGTGTCGGGTGAAAGCCATGCAATTGATATAGCTTTAAATTCCGGTTTGCCGCAAAATGTTGTTGAGCAGGCAAAAAGCTACATTTCAAATCAGCAGGCTGATGTGAGCTCTTTGATAAAAGGTTTGACAGAAAAACATATTGAACTTGAAGAGCTTATAAAAAAACAAAATGAAAAACAGAATGAGCTTTCTCTAAAAGAATTAAAAATCCATTCACGTGAAATAAAAATGCTTCAAAAAGAAATTGAGCTTAATCAGATTGAGCACTCGCAAAGTTCTGCGTTTTTGCAGGAAATGAGAAGTAATCTTGAAAATCTGGTTCGTGTTTTAAGGGAAGGTGAAATTACCCGTGAGAAAACTTTGAGTGTTAGAAAATTTATTTCTGATACAACAAAAGAAATTGACGAGCAGGAAGAAAATATAGAAGAGAAAAAACTTCTTTTGGAAAAAGAAATTTCTAATCTTCAAAATGAAGAAAACAAAATTCTGCAAAATGGAATGCGACTTTCATCTCTAAAAGAAAAAAAATCTTTTTCTTCCAAAAACAAAAAATTAAAAAGCAGGCTTTCAAATTCTGAAGCATTGAAAAATGCCTCTGTTTTAAAAATTGAAAATTCAAATGAAAAGAAGTTCGAAAAAGAAGAACTATTAAAAGAAGGAGCAGAAGTTCTTGCAGGAAAGGAAAAGCGAAAAGGTGTTCTTGTTAGAAAAGTTAAAAATGAAATCTGGCAAGTTCAGTTTGGTTCTATGAAAATGAATTTTCCGCAGAATCAAATTATTCCTCTGGAAAATAGAATTGTTGACAGAAGCGTTTCTGTTGTAATTGAACGTGATTCAAAAACTGAAAATAATAATGAAACTCCAAAATTTGAACTTAGACTTTTAGGGATGAGGTCGGGAGAAGCAATAAAATCACTTGAACACCAGCTTGATTTGTGCATGATTAACAATTTTAAAAAGTTTTCTGTTATCCATGGAAAAGGAAACGGAATATTGCAACAGGCTGTGAGTGATTATTTAAATCATTGTCCTTCTGTAAAGGAATTTTATTTTGCAAGACCAGAAGAGGGCGGAACTGGAAAAACTTACGTTGAGCTTTTTTAAATTTCAAGTTCTGGAATTTTTTCCTTTAGCTTTTCAAGAAAATTTTTCACCTGAACACCTTCTCTAAGGCAGGCAAAAATGCAGTTTTCTCCTGCTATAGTTCCGATTATTTCATTGAGGTTCATTGCGTCCAGCGCGTTTGCAACACTGTCTCCGTGTCCGCCAAAAGTTTTTATTACAATTATATTTCCGCTGGCTTCAATGCTTACATATCCGCGCAAAAAATCTCGTATATAAATTTGCTCGCTTTCCTTTTCAATTTCATCTTCCGGGATTGTATAGACATATCCATTATGTCCATCGCTTATTTTTCCAACTTTCATAAGCTTTAAATCTCTGGAAAGTGTTGCCTGCGTAACTTCAAATCCTTCATTCTGCAGATAATTTAAAAGCTCATCCTGACTTTCTATTCTGTTGTTTTTTATTAATTTTCGGATTGTCTTTAGTCTCAAAATTCTGTCTTTCAAAATATACCTCGGAATATACATGAGTATGAATAAATATACATTTTGTGTCAAGGCATTTTTTTTTTACAATGTTCCTTCAAATAAAATTTTTTTTCCTTAAAGAATTTTGGGCGTTTTGCCATTCCATTCAATTGTTCCTTTTTTATTCGAAATCCTTTTGAATGCCTTGTTTTCTTTTAAATCAATTTCTGAAATTTCTTCGGAAATAAATTCTGCATTAAGCACTAATGGTGAAGCCTCAAAATTTTTCTTGTCATTTAAAAATTCTAAAATTTTTTTTGCGCTGTTTTTTAAAACTATAGTTACAACCGTTCCGTTTTTAGTTTTTAAATAATATGCCGGCAGATATGAAACATCGTTGAATTGCTCTATTGCAATATTGTTTTTGCTGAGTTCCATTTTCATTTTTCTAGGAAGCGAAACTTCATCAAAATATTCTGAAAAAGAATTTCTTAAATTCGGATTTAATGTGCTATATATTTCATTGTTGTCAAAATCTTGAATTATTTTTTCATAGTTTTCAATTCTGAGATCAATCAGCTCTATGACTTTTCTATAAACAAAATTTCTATATTGAACAAGTTCTTCAAATGAAGAAAAATTTGTCGCAAGCAAATCTGCTCCGTAAGTTGAAAGCTGCTTTATTTTGGGAAAATTTATTTTATTCAAAAAAGTTATTGTCGTTATAAAATCCAACGCAGAATATCCCCATCTAGTATGCCGCGCAGTTTTTTTTAGTTCTTCAAATTGCTCTAAGTCTGAGTTTAAAAGCTCTCTGTATTTTTTATTTTCATTTATTTTGCTTTGAACGAAACTCCTTTCCTTTATTGAATAAGTTCGTCCGTGTTCAAGCAGCAGGTTTTCGTTTTTGAAATCTTTTAAAAGCGGCAATGCAAACTTTGAAATTTTGGGAATTTCTTCAATTCCTTCCCGGGTCATCATAAAAATGTATTTTACAGATTTTGATGAAAATGGCTTTTTTAGCAGTTTAAGTCTTTTTGTGTTTATGCCGATTTCAAAATATTCTTTTGTGCCTTCTCCTGTGAATGCGAAGAGATTATGATTTTTATTTTTAAAAATCTCATCTATTATTTTTTTGAATTCCCCGGAATAATTTTCAAGTTTAGATTCATCAAACTCTGCTGTTATGAAATAGTTTCTTGGAGTTCCGTCGAATCCAGGATTTTTTCTTTTTGGGTAAGTCCATTTTTCTAAAGGAAAAAGTGTGCACGAAAATGTTTGTTCTCCATCGCTGATTTCAAAAATGCATTTGTCCTCGCTCATCAATGAAACGCCTTTTAAACTGCATTTGAAATTCTCTTTTGTTGAATCGCTTATTATGAGATTTCCTGTGTATGAAAATTCAGCTTCTTCGCCAAGCTCGTTTTTTGTTGAATCAAGAAAATCGCTTTCTTCTAAATAAATTTCTTTTTCAACAAATTTCCATTCAGAATCGAAAATGCTTTTTTCATAAAAACCTGTATTGCCGTCTTTGTCTGTTCCTGCAACTCTTAAAATTCTAGCACCGTTTCCTTGACCGTTTTGCGCAATGCTTATTATTTTTGAAAGTCTGCCTTTTCCTTCAATTTGAATTTTTGGCTGCTCAAGCCATTCTTCTGCCGGTAATGCCCAGGGCGAATAGTTTGAAAAATAATTTTTACCTTTTTTCTTTTGCTCAAGCTTATCATAAGTATACTGAAACCACATTGGATCGCAGCCCATTGTATCAAAATCTACAAGCCTTGTGTACATTGTTCCTTTTGCGCCGATTAAAAAAATTGTATCTGCGGAAGCGCTTAAGCTTTCTGAAATAAATCTTCCGTTTAGAGGAACTTGAATCTGTCGGCTAAAATCAGCAGGAAGACCGCTGTCTGTAAATCTTATGTGCAGTCCGTCTTCTGTTAAAAAATAAATTGTCTCAAGTCCCATCGTTCCGTAGTGATGTTCGTTTCCGTAAATATCCGTATGGTACAAAACATCTTTTCTGCGACAGCCCATTGACCATGCCCGTTTATTTTTTGTGAATTCATCTTGCTTTAAAAATCCGTTTTCTCCTTTTGGAAAACCAAACGCTCTTTTCCATACAAAAGGAGATTCCGGCGCGCTTCTATCAAGGAAAGTTGTGTAAAGAATTCCGTTGTTGTCAAAAACATAAAGGCTGTCTCCGTCTGCGGAAATTTCTGCAACTCGCTCTGGAATTGGAAATTCATCAAGCCCTGTTGTGTTCATTTTAGAATAGGGCAGCCCGGTTTTTAGAAAAAGTCTCCATTTTTTTTCGCTTGGCTTCTTTGCGTAAATTCTTCCGTCTACAATTGTAAAATCAAAATACTTGCAGTGAGACTGCGTCATTGTTCTTAAAAAAATTTCATCAGGAAGAAATCCGCTTGCATCTTGTGAATTTATTTTTAAATCTGAAATTAAAAAAATCGCTGCGATAAAAAATACTTTTTTTATATTGAAGAAATTCATTTTTAACTAATTCTCCAGAACTAAAAATTGTTCATTGTAAATTAAGATTTTAGCATTCTAGCATATAATTTTTTTTTTTGATATACTTGGATTTAAACCATTTTTTAAGAGGCTATCATCATGTCAAATATTGCATGGAATAACTTAGACACATTGGAAAGCTTTAAAAAACTTCAGGCTTTAAAAGACTGTGTTTCAGTTGCAAAAGAGCTTTCAGGGGCAGAAGCTGCAAAGCGTGTCGCTGAATATTCAATTCCTATGGCAGACGGACTTGTTTACAATTATGCTGCAAAGCAAGTCAACTCAAAGATAATTTCAATTTTTGAAGAGCTTGTAAAAGAAAGCCAGCTTTTGGAAAAATTCGAAGCGTTGTACAACGGAGACGTAATCAATACTGGTGAGAAACGAATGGTTCTTCATCAGCTTCTTCGCGGACAGCTCGGAAAAGATGTCGTTGCCGACGGTGTTAACAAGCGTGATTTTTATATAAATGAACAGAAAAAAATCGCTGTCTTTGCTGAAAAAGTTCATTCTGGAAAAATCGTAAACGAGAAGGGTGAAAAATTTACTTCCGTTTGCCAGATTGGTATTGGCGGTTCAGACTTGGGACCTCGCGCAATTTATCTTGCTCTTGAAAATTGGGCAAAGCAGACTGGAAATTTCAAAATGGATGCGCACTTCATTTCAAATGTTGATCCTGATGACGCGGCGTCTGTTCTTCAGTCTATAGATCTTTCAAAGACAATTTTTATTCTTGTTTCAAAGAGCGGAACAACACTTGAAACTTTGACAAATGAATCGTTTGTAAAAGACTTCTTGAAAAATGCCGGTCTTGATCCAAGCAAGCACATGATTGCTGTAACAAGCGAAACTTCTCCGCTTGCAAAAAGCCCGGATTATCTTGAAGCGTTCTTTATGGACGATTATATCGGCGGACGCTATTCTTCTTCATCTGGAGTCGGCGGAGCAATTTTAAGCCTTGCGTTTGGCTCTGAAGTTTTTGACGATTTCTTAAAAGGCGCGGCAGAGGAAGATAAGCTTGCAACTGAAAAAGATGTAAGAAAAAATGCTGCATTAATGGATGCGTTGATTGGAGTTTATGAGCGCAATGTTCAGGAATATCCTTCGACAGCAGTTCTTCCGTATTCACAGGCACTTTCAAGATTCCCTGCCCATCTTCAGCAGCTCGACATGGAATCCAACGGAAAAAGCGTGAACCGTTTTGGTGAAAAAATAAACTATGTAACAGGTCCTGTTATTTTCGGTGAGCCTGGCACAAACGGACAGCATTCTTTTTACCAGCTGCTTCATCAGGGAACAAGCATAATTCCGCTTCAGTTTATTGCATTTAAAGAAAACCAGACTGGAAAAGATGTTGTAATTCAGAATTCCACAAGCCAGACAAAACTTTGCGCGAATGTTGTGGCTCAGATTGTTGCTTTCGCTTGCGGAAAAAATGACGAGAATCCAAACAAATTCTTTGCCGGTGAACGTCCGTCCAGCTTGATTTACGGAAAGCAGGTCAGCCCAAAAACCCTTGGAGCGCTTTTGGCTCATTACGAAAACAAAGTCATGTTCCAGGGATTCCTTTGGAATGTAAACAGTTTTGATCAGGAAGGTGTTCAGCTCGGAAAAACTCTTGCAAAGTCAGTTCTTTCAGGAAAAATGGAAGGCGCGCTGAAAGCTTATGCAGAGCTTCTTATAAAATAAAAACTTCTGCTTAAAATTTTTTAATGCCGGAAAGATTCAATGTGATTCTTCCGGCTTTTTTTATTTTTTCAGCCCGAAAAGCTCGCTGCAGTTGTCGTCCACAATTTTATTCAGCTTGTCTACGCTAAGCCCGATTTTTTCAGAAATAAATTCGTAAGTGTATTTTATAAAAAGCGGATTATTTTCGCTTCCACGCATCGGAACTGGTGCAAGATACGGAGAGTCTGTTTCAAGAAGAATTCTGTCCTTGGGAACGTACTGCAAAAGTTGTATAAACTCATCCATTTTTGCTTTTTTTGTGTATGTGGTTGCGCCTCCAAATGCGAGGTACCAGCCCAAGTCAAGGAATGTTTTTGCTTCGCTAAGTCCGTAAGAAAAGCAGTGGATAATTCCTCTGTTGTAGTTTGCCGATCGGAGCACATCGACCGTGTCCTCAAATCCGTCCCGCGAATGCACAATAAACGGAAGGTCAAGTTCTTTTGCAAGTTCCAGCTGCATTTCAAAAAGCTCTTTTTCGCCAAAGAACATTTCCTTGTCAAAGTCTGATTCATTGCGTCCGTCTGGTCCGCTTGGATTCCAGTGATGGTCAATTCCGCCTTCGCCAATCGCCACAAGATGGGAAGAAAAGCAACTTGAACTTTCCTTGAATTCTTCTATGCTGTCCCTAAGCTCTTCCATGCAGGCTTCACGTTCTTTTATTGAATCCGAATCTGGCCAAATTCCTGCGCTAAAGAAAATCGACTTTTTCAGTTTGCTTTGCAGATTTACATCCGGGATTTCTTCCATGCAGCCTTCAAGAAGTTGCGCGCGCTCAATCAAGTCCGAGCATTTTGTGCCAATATCAAGCCCGAAATAAATTCTATTTTTTGCCATCTGTTCAAGAATTTCCGTTCCGAATTCTTGTGAATTATTTTCAACTAGATGATGAAAATGAAAATGCGTGTCTGAAAACATTTTAAAACCTCGAAAAAAAAAGCAGCCTGAATTTTTTCAAGCTGCCTGCTGTTTGCCGGGAACCAGAATCGAACTGGCACGGCAGGTTAAATTGCCGAGGGATTTTAAGTCCCTTGTGTCTACCTATTCCACCATCCCGGCGATGCAAAATATTATATAGAATTCTAAAAGTTCTTTCAACTGCAAAAATTGATTTCGGCGGAATATATTTAAAAATTATTTGATTTTGCTGTAAAGGTCAGCCATTTCGTTGCGCCATTCAGGTTTCTTGTCTTTTTCTTCCCAGTCAATTATTTTTTTTATTGAAAAATGCTTTGTGTCGCCTGGGCTTGCAAAATGCACAATTCCGAATCTGCCTTGCCCGATGTATGTGATCTTGTCGCCCGTTTCAATTTTTTCATTTTTTGAAATAAGCTCGATTGCGCAGTCAAAGTGGATTAATGAGTCTGCACCTTTGGTGTTTACCGCAGTCGAAATGTCCCGGATAATTTGTCCGCAGACTGTGCATACAGGCTGGTTTGCCGACTTGAATTTTTTTATGGCTTCTTCATCATGCTGAATTTGCTCTGGCGACACAGATTTTATTGTAGGACGAAATACTGGCTTCGACGGCTGAAAATTTTTCCGATCTTCAAAATCTCTTCTATTGTTACTATTGTTTTTCCAGTTTCCAATGTGTTTTCTTGAATGTCTGTCTCTTCGCATGAAATTAATTATAGTTCAATTACAATTTTTTTTCTATATGAAATTCTACAATATGCCGGCTCATTATAAGCGCAATTCTGTCTACGGCTGAATTTATATAGTTTTCATCCTGAATTTTTTTCTGTAGCTCCCTTATACGGGGAGAAAGTGCTGAATTTGGCGTTGCATTGTTTACAGCCTGCATTATTTACTCCGAAAAAGCGTTTTCAATATGATAAACCGGATCCAGCCCCGGAACATCAATTGCTATTACATCATAGCGTATGAATCTGTTATTATATTGTCGATGTTTTTGCAGGTAACATTTAGAAGTTTTAATAATCTTTTTTCGTTTTATTGAATTGAGTTCATGCGCAAGGATTTCAGCATTTCCGAGCGGAAGTGTTTTGACTTCCACAAAAACTAAAAAATTCTGCTTTTCCGCTATTATGTCGATTTCGCCTTCCCGAATTCTGAAATTTCTGTCAAGAATCGAATATCCATTTTTGATTAAAAATTCTCCGGCTTTTTCTTCGCCTGTTATTCCTTTTGTCCATGTGGATTCTTTCACTTGGATTTTTCCGTGTTTTTTATGAAGGCGAAAATTTCCGCAATCGTTTTCCAGGTGCTTTCTGGAATGCATTCGCCAATCTGCCGCATTGAAAGAACATTTGCCGCAATGTCGTTTTCTACAATTGGAATGCTGTTTTCCTGTGCAATTTCGACCATCCTTTTTGCTAGAATTCCGCTTTCTTTTGCTGAAATAAATGGCGCGTCTGCGTTTTCAGGATATTTTAAGGAAACTGCAAAAAAATTTCTTGTCGGTTTCATACAGCAGAATCCTTAAATGGCAGGGAAAATTCTGAATCAGTGCAAAGACTGTCAGAAAAAGCCAAGGTGGAATAGGTTACTGTCACAGAATCGCCGTTCATGCCGGAACAAAGCAATTCTCCAAGCCGCTCTTCCTCAGAATGAATGTTAGAGGTCAAAAGCGACGGTAATGTACAGAACCGCACTTCCGTAACCTTGCTCTTATTTAAATATAACACAAAAAAAAATTTTTTCCACTCAAATTCGCAATTTATTTGTATTTTTTCTGTTATTTTTTTGTTAAAATCAATTAAAATTCTGATTAAGCCTTTTGCTTCGTCTTTTTCAAGCTGCCACAAAAAGGGGAGGATTATCCAGTGTTTTCCTGTTCCGTCTTTTGACTTTATGTGGTTTGCAAGCGTAAGAATTCCGTCTTTGTTTTCTGGAATTTCCTTGTAGATTTTTTTTAGGAAGTTTTCGGTGCTTTTCGCGATGTTTTTTTCTTTGTTGCTGGAATTTTTCCATTTGCCGGGGTCGGTTAAAAGCAAAAATTTTTCTATTAAATTTTCTTCCGGCTCGATTCCTTTTTCCATTAGCATTGCTGAAATTTCCGCCGCTTGTTTTTCTTTTCCCGGAAACAAAGATGAAATTGATTTTGCTTTCCTGATTACTGATTTGTCAAGTTTTACGCCGCTTTGAATCATCTGCTGGACAGTTTTTAGGACAACGGAATCCGATTCAATTCCCGCCGAATTTAAAAATTCCAACAGCGTGCGCGGAAAAACGTCCGCAGCTTTTTGCTCTGAAAGTGTTTTTAGAATGATTTTTGAATCTGCGCCTATTTCGAGCGTGGCTTTGAATGAGCTTCCTTCGGCAAGCGGAATTTTGCTTTTTACGTTGATTTTTGCGCCTTGCAGAAAAACTGTGTAGTTTCCGTTTCCAAGATTTTTTATAACTTTTACAGAAACTTCGTTCCCTGCCGAAAGTTTTTTCTGCGGAATGTTCTGGCTTTGAATGTATGAGCTTTTTATGTTGTCGATTGCTGCGGACATTTTGATAATTTTATAAACATTGATAAAAAAAGGGAAGACACAAAAGTATCTTCCCCTGGATTAAGCTGTAAGAATGTAGGATTTCTTAAAAATCTTATTTCTTTTCTTTTGCTGCTGCGGATGCCGCGGCTTCTTCTGCCTTGTGCTCTGCGTTGATTGCAGCTTCTTTTTTGTCTTCAGCTGCGTTTGCCGCCTTGGCTGCTGCAAGTTTCGCGTTTGCCTTTGGTCCGAGAAGCTCCTTGATTTTTGCAGCTTTTCCAACCTTGTCGCGAACGTAGTAAATCTTTGAACGGCGAACTTTTCCAAGGCGAACAATTTCAACTTTGATAATGCGCGGGCTGTTTAATGGGAATACACGCTCAACACCAACGCCGTAGCTAGTCTTGCGAACTGTGAATGTCTTTGAAATTCCTGAGTTTTTGAAGCAAATAACAAGACCTTCGTAAATCTGAATACGTTTTGTTTTTCCTTCTATGATTTCAAAGTGAACTTTTACAGTATCTCCTACGCTGAAGTATTCTGCGTTAGGTTTCTTCTGCTGTTCTTCAATAGTCTTTATAAGATCCATTTTTATCTCCTATTTGCCGCTGTCTTTTGTTCTTGACTGAACATAACGCAGCTTGCTTTTTTGCTTGCGGTCGTTCTTGTATGTTACAAAGTCCGTAAGCATCCCGATCATTTTTTCCGCTTCTTCTGTAAGAGTACCGTCAGTTCTTGCCTTTTGGATCAGATCTGGTCTGTTCCGCAAGGTTTTCTGAAGGCTCTTAAAAAGCCGCCACTTTCGGATTTCTTCATGGTTTCCGCTGCTTAAAACAGCCGGCACTTCCATGCCTTTGTATACATTCGGCCTTGTATACTGGGGATATTCCAAAAGGCTGCCTGAAAAACTTTCTTCATCCAAAGATTCGCTGGTTATTACGCCGTCAACAAGTCTGTAAACTGTGTCCACAATGACTGTAGCGGCAACTTCCCCGCTGGACATTACGTAATCCCCTATGGAGATTTCCTCGTCAACGTAGGAGTCAATAATCCGCTGGTCGATACCTTCGTATCTTCCGCAAATCAGGACAATTTCATCTTTCCGGCTGAGTTCCTGGGCTTTTTTCTGTGTAAAAGGCTTTCCGCTTGGCGTAACATAAATAACATGCTTCGTCTTTTTGTATGCTTCTACACTGTCCAATGCCAGTCCTAGAGGTTCCGGGAGCAAAAGCTGTCCAGCGCCTCCGCCGTAGGGAGCGTCATCACAAGTGTGGTGTCTATCAAAGGCAAATTCCCTGATATTGACCAAATCGTAGGCAATAATTCCTTTCTCTACCGCTTTCGCCATGATCGAGCTTGTAAAAAAAGCGCGCGGAATTTCAGGAAATAAGGTCAGCACAGTAAATTTCATAGGAATTACTCCAGAATCCAGAGGTGCATGAGCTGCATAGCTTTATTTTCAATATCGACTTTGCCAATAAACTGGTCTTTGAATGGAACAAAAACTGTTCTTGCTCCGCCATTTTTATTCAGCTTAATCGAATCGTCCAAAAAACTGCAAGCCTCGGACAGCAAAATCTCAACGAGATAACCTGATCCGCCTTCCGTTACGTTTGTGACTGTTCCAACAACTGAATTTTCATCAATTGCCGGTGCGGTATTGTCCGCCGTTTCCTTTTTGTACCATACCGAGCATCCTTTTAAATCCTCGATATACCACTCATTTTTCTGCAGTTTATGAGCGTTCTTGCGCGGAACTACGATTTTCCACCTGTTGTATCTTGCAGCTTCTTCAGGTGAATTTATTCCAGCCAGTTTCATGTACAGAGTGGACGCAGCTTCTTTTGTTGATTCAACTTTGAAAGTTTTTTCAGCTGTTCCGTCTGACAAAGCCACTTCTTCCATACTTGCAAAATGCCCGTACTCGCCGGAAGTGCTTTCTACTTTGAATTCGCCCGTTATTCCATGGGAACCGCGGACAATGCCAACTACAAACCGCTCTGTTATCGCATTCGATGCCATCAGTCCAGAATTTCCAGGCTGTAATGCTTTCCGTCTTTATTTGACGTTGCGCTTAAAACAGTACGCAGAGCTTTTGCAATACGACCGTATTTGCCAATAACCTTGCCAATATCACCTTGTGCAACGCTTAACTGAAGAACAGGTCCGCGCTCGCCTTCGGTTTCCGTTACAGAGACTGCATTTGGATCATCGACCAATGACTTTGCAATAAATTCAATCAGGTCTTTTTCCATGTTGTGCTCCCTGTAAGTTATTTGGTGATTTTTGTTCCGTCAGCAGCCAATCCGCCCTGTCTGAAAATCTTTTTTACGATTTCTGTAGGCTGAGCTCCAACGCTGATCCAGTATTTGGCGCGTTCTTCATTGAAAGAAGTCTGGCTTCCTTCTGCAGCGATTGGATGGTACTGTCCGATTTCTTCGATTGTTGCGCCATCACGTGGTTTTGCTGCGTCAAGGACGACAATGCGGTAGTCTGGGCGTTTTTTTGTGCCCATCTTCTTTAGTCTGATTTTGACCAATTTTTTCCTCCGATATGAGTTTTCCACACTAAACAGTGTGAACTAACATTTTAGTGAAAAGATTCAGTAAATTCAAGAGTTAAAAGCATTTATGTCAGGGCAAACGCATTATAAATAATTTAAGTAAAGTTTGCACGAAGGAACGGTTCCTGGGGGCAAAAACACTCTGATTGTTGCGACCGCATGAGCGGGCAATTCTATAGTTACTTTGCAACAATCAGCGTGTAGCGCATTATTGCGCGATTTTGAACCAGGAAACCGTGCCTGGAAGCCAGTTTTATGCTGAATACATTTATAATAATGCGTTTGCCATGGCATTTATAGGCTGTCAAAGTTGAAGAATTTTGCAGGCGGCTCTTTGTTTCCGCGGAAAAATACTTGGGCTTTTCTTTGCGCAACTGATTGCTCTTTGCGTTTTCCTTTAACTTGCTAACTGAAAAATTCTTTGTTATCATAAAGGCATCTTTAAGGATTCACTTTAATCTTGAATTGCGAGGTTTCAAATGGCTGAATTGTATAATCCAAATTCGCTTCCTGCTGATTTTGTAAAAGTTTACGGCGGAACAGAAGATTCTGTAAAGATTTTTTCTTCACCGGCAAGAATCAATATTATAGGCGAGCATATTGACTACAACGGCGGAAAGGTTTTCCCCGCTGCTATAAACCGCTATCTTTATGTTGCCATCAGAAAACGCAATGACACAAAAGTTGTTTACAATGACCTGAAATTCCCTGGAAGATTTGAATTTGACATCAATGACGACTTTAAATATGCCAAGGAAAACGGATATGCAAACTATCTGAACGGAATTCTTTCCCAGATGAAAGAAAAAGGCTTTAAGTTTGACTGCGGATTTGAAATCCTCATGGTAAGCAATGTTCCTGCTGCCGGCGGAATTTCATCTTCTTCTGCCCTTGAGTGCGGATTCGCCTATGCCGTAAGCGAAACTTTTGGCTTTGGAATCGACCGTGTTGAAATTGCCAAGCTTGGTCAGATGAGCGAGCATAATTTTATGAACGTAAACTGCGGAATTATGGATCAGTTTATAATTTCAACAGGAAAAAAGAATACTGCGATTGTCCTTGACTGCAACACGCTTGAATACGAATATGTTCCGCTTGAGCTTGGAGATTACAGGTTTGTTGTCATGAACACGAATAAGCAACGCCGCCTTGCAGACAGTAAGTACAACGAGCGCAGAAGCCAGTGTGAGGAGGCTTTGAAGATTCTCCAGGACGAAGGCGTGAAAATTTCCGCATTGTGCGATCTTTCTCCGGCGCAGTGGGAAAATTCAAAAGGACTTATAAAAGATGAGCTTCTTGTGCGCCGGGCAAAGCATTGTGTCTATGAAAACCAGCGTGTAAAAGATGCTGTGAGTGCATTAAAAGCCGGAAATCTTGAAAAGCTTGGCAAGCTCCTGAATGAAAGCCACGAGTCTCTTAAAAACGACTATGAAGTTACAGGAATTGAGCTTGACACTCTTGCGGAAACTGCCCAGAAGCAGGACGGATGCATAGGAGCTAGAATGACTGGAGCTGGCTTTGGAGGCTGCGGAATTGCTCTTGTTCATAAAGACGAGCTTGAGCAGTTTGTTGAAAATGTTCAAAATGAATATAAGAAAGTTGTAGGATACGAGGCTTCGTTCTTTGACTGCGAAAGCGGCGACGGAGTTTCCCGCTTCAACTAAAACTGTTAGTCTGGAATTTGAATTTTATTAAAAACAGTTATTTAACTTAACTGTCATTCCCGTGCAGTGCGCCGCAAGGCGGACGTTGACACTGGAATCTTTAGTTCTATGGGATTATCGGGTCAAGCCCGATAATGACAGTAAAGTATAAAATTCAGAATTCGTCTTTTTAAGCTTTTCAAAATTTACTTGGCATTTTATTTCTTCTATACAATAAACTGTACTATTTGACATTCTCTTTCTTATATATTACTATAATAAACTAATTATTCTAACTAAGTGATAGGAGAAAATGAAATGTCAATGAATTTGATATTGTTCATTGTTCTCCCTGTAGCAGGAATACTTCTTGGATGGACAATTCGCTGGGTTTATGCCAGATTTCAACTTTCCGCCTCGGAACAAAAAGCCGAGCGCGTTAAACAAGATGCAATAAAAGAAGCGGAAGCTCAGAAAAAAGAGATTCTTCTTCAGGCAAAAGAACAACTCATTCAGGACCGTAATCAGCAGGAAAGGGAGAACCGTGAACGCCGTACAGAACTGCAGCGTTATGAAAGCCGTGTAAACAAAAAAGAAGAGCTTCTGGAGCAACGGAATCAGGAGTTTGAAAAGCGCGACAAGGAATTTGCTTTAAATGTAGCGGAGCTTCACAAGCGCGAGGCTGTTCTTTCGGAAGAAGAAGGAAAACTTCGGGTTGAGCTTGAAAGAATTTCGGGGCTTACCGCGGAAGAAGCAAAGGCGCTTATAATCAAGAACCTTGAAAATGACGCCCGCCATGACGCTCAGTCTTTGCTGAATAAGATTGACCAGGAAGCTCAGCTTAATGCTGAAAAGAAAGCGCAGGAAATTCTTGTTTCCGCCATTCAGCGCATCGCCACAGAAACTACAAGCGAAATCACAGTCGCAACAGTTTCTCTTCCGAGCGATGAAATGAAGGGACGTATTATCGGACGTGAAGGCCGCAACATCCGTTCTTTGGAAACTTTGACAGGTGTTGACATTATTATTGATGACACACCGGAAGCTGTTGTTATCAGCTGTTTTGATCCTGTAAGAAAAGAAATTGCGCGTGTGGCTTTGGAGCGTCTTATTATCGACGGAAGAATTCATCCGGCGCGAATTGAAGAGATTGTTCAGAAAGTTACCCGCGAGATTCAGCAGAAGATTTATGAGGAAGGTGAAAAGGCTTTGTTTGAGCTTGGCTTGCATAGCATGAGTCAGGAAGCAATAAGGGCTATCGGCCGTCTTTACTTTAGAACAAGCTACGGACAGAATGTTCTTACTCATTCTAAGGAAGTTGCTGAGCTTGCAAGCCTTCTTGCCGCTGAAGTTGGCGCGAACAGGGAACTTGCAAAACGTGCTGCTTTGTTACATGACATTGGAAAAGGCGCGGAAAATGACAGCGACCAGAACCATGCGGAAGTCGGTGCGGAAATGGCACGCAAGATGGGCGAAGATCCTCGTGTGGTCAATGCGATTGAGGCGCACCACAATGACTGCGAGCCTCAGACAATAGAAGCTGTTATTGTTCAGGTTGCCGATGCTATAAGCGCAGCCCGCCCTGGAGCAAGACGTGAGACTGTAGATAACTATGTTAAACGTCTTGAAAATCTTGAGGAAACTGCAAAGAAATTCCACGGAGTAGAGCAGGCCTATGCAATTCAGGCTGGACGTGAGCTTCGTATTCTTGTAAACAATGATAAAATTCCAGATGAGCAGGTAAAAGATCTTGCAAAGCAGATTGCAAAGCAGATTGAAACTGACTTGCGTTATCCTGGAAGAATCAAAATTACAATGATACGCGAAACCCGCATTATTGAATACGCAAGATAATTTTTGAGCCCTGGAAAGATTCCGGGGCTTTTTTGTATTCTTCTGTTCTTGAATGTTCAAAATAATTTGTTTGACAAAATGCGTTTTAGGGGTCAGGATTTTATTATGACAGATGTTGAGAATCTTGAAAAAATAATCCGCGATATTTTTGGCGTAAGAAAAATCATCAAGAAAAAGCGGAACACAAACAAATGCATTCAGCCTCTCAATATTTATCCGCTGAATATGTTTGCCTTTAATTTTATAAATCGTCTTACCCGGCTTAATGAAAAATTCAAGGACAACAAAATCGCGCTGAACACAATCTGCGAGCGTGTAAAAAATCTTGGCGAGGCGAAAGATTCAGGCTGGGCAGGACCTTACAGCGAGCTTGTGGCTTTGGACTTTTATTCGCAGTTTTCAGAATTCCTTGGAATTTCTTATATAAATCTTCTTGAAATAAAGCGACATAAAGAAAGCATTCCGGCTATAAACGGACAGAAGGAAAAAATCGACATTGACTTGTGTCTTTCGCTTAAAAGTGAAAAGCTTTTTACTGATGTCAAGTCGTTCAACTGCGTGCATCAGATTATTTTTGATCGGATTTTTGAAGCGGTTGAAAGTTATGCTGCAAAAGAATTTAAGAAAAGCATTTTAATAGGTGTGGACAACCTTTCAAGTCTTGATTATCTTGATGTGAAAAATTCTCTTGTTTCAAAGCGGCACGAGATTGAGCGGCTCTTGAAAAATGCAGTGAAGAAAAATCAGAATTTTGTTTCGTATTTTTCTGATTCAGGACTGGCGTTTAATTTTAGAATCAGCTGGCCGGGCGAACTTTTGACTGTAAAAGACTATTCTCCGTTTGCAATGGCTCAGGCTTATAGATATAAATTCCTTGACTACGGAAACAAGCTTGTGGACAACGAATATTCGCTTATAACAATGGTAAAAAATCCCTGGTTTAACGAAGAAACCGTGGACTTTGGAAATTTCAACAATATGTTTTACCGCTCGTTAAGCCGCCGCACTTTTATGGAACTTGCCAAAAATAATTTTCCTGCAAAAGATTACTCTTCCGCCTATAAAACTGAAAAAATAAAAGTCTGCGATGTTTCAAAAAGCATTGCAGGAATTGTTTTTATTGATGACAACAGCGTGCGCTCAAAATACTACAAGAGCCTGTATTCCGCCTACATTTATCTGAATCCGAATTACAAAAACAAAACGCCGCTTTCAATCCGCAGCATAGAAAAATTTTTCCGCAACAAATACGAAGTTCAGATAAAAGATTTTGACGATTTCAAGTGGGATAATTATTAGAAAATTAAAAATGCTCTGCTCTTTTATATAAATGAAAAATGTGTTATAATTTCTTCTATTATGCAGAGACGCTTTGTCCTTTCAGTAAAAATTGTTTTGTTCGGAATTATTTTCTTTGTTTTGTCTTCAATAATAGCTTTTTTTATTAAAAATGATTCTGATGCTTATACTAGAATTCTCATGTATGAATTTAATAATCAAGAAAATATTGATGTGATTTTTTGCGGCGCATCTCATGTAAGCCACGGAATTTATCCAAAATTAGCTGATGAAAAATTCGTCTTAAATACATTTTGCACAGGAACTCCTTCTCAAGGAATTGCAGGAACTTATGCAATTTTATCCGCGGCAGTAAGAAAATATAAAATAAAAAAAGTTTTCTTGGAAATGGATTTTGCTGTAGCTTGTCGGGGTGAAACTCCGTTTTTTCAAAAAACGCCTTCTGCAAGTGCATATTTGGTTTCTGAATATTTGGCGGATCCAATGGTAAAGTTGAATTATCTTCTTACGGTTACTAGTCCAAAATATTATTTAAATTCAATTTTGCCAATTGGAAAAGATAAACTGCTGGATTTGAATCCTTCAGTTGTTTTAAAAACCATAATGTCAAAAATAGATGGCTCATATTATCGTTATGAATATTCTGGAAAAGATTTTTATGCAGGAAAAGGCTGTATTTTTGATAGAAAAATTATTGCCAATGGAACTTTCTCATCAGGATTTGAAAAACCAATTGCACTTGAAAATATTTCAAATGAATGGAAAAATACTGTAAAAAAAATCGTAAAGTTGTGTAAGGAAAATAGTATAAGTATTGATTTTTATTCGAATCCAAGCAGCGATTTTTACCTTATGGAAAAAAGCAATTATGATGAGTATGTTTCTTTTTTGCGTTCTTTCTTAAATGAACTTGGTTATGAATATTATGATTTTAATTTTTGTCGGCCGGAATTTTTAAATCTTGAGGATTGCGATTTTAGTGATGACAATCATTTGAACAAGACAGGAATAGAAAAATTCACATCTGTTTTTTGTGATTTTTTTACTGGAAAAATAGAATCTTAAAAACTTTTCTATAAAACTTATTCTGAAAAAATTGCAAATCAGCCTCCAAAAATTTATGGTTTAATGCTTAAAGAATCCCCTGATAAAAAGTCAATCGAAGTAAAGCCCGTTATAAATTCTGAGGTGAAGGGGCTTGTGCCTTATACGATTTATGCTTTGTATAACGGAAAAGAAGAACTTCTTTCAGAAAATACTTGTAATAATATTATAATTTATCCTGCCGCGACTTCTGGAAAACTAAAAATTTTAAGTTTTTATGACGGAATTCTTAATAACACTATTATAGAAGATTACACAGCTTTTTAGTTTTGGAGATTTTATGAATTTTAGAACTTGGTCATTTGGATTTTTTCTTATAATTTCACTTTTTTGTTATTATAAACTTCCAAAAAAAAATCAATGGATTTGTGTTTTAGTTTCCAGTGTTGTTTTTTATGCTTTTTCTGGAGCTGTAAATCTTATTTTTATTTTGTTTAGTTCTTTTTTGACTTTTTATGGAGCAAAAAAAATAACATCATATAATCTTCTGCTAAAAGAAAAAAAATCTGTTTTACCAAAAGAAGATTTTAAAGTTGAAAGAGAAAATATAAAACATATAAAAAGAATTGTTCTTTTGATAGTTCTAATATTAAATATTGGTCTTTTGGCATATTTAAAATATTGGAACGCATTTGTTTCTTTTTTGGGCAATTGTTTTTTACTTAATTTTGATTTCCTGAAATTTTCCGGCTTTAGAGGCATTCTTCTTCCTCTTGGAATTTCATTTTATACATTCCAGACAACTGCATATTTCATGGATATCTATAATGGAAAATATGAAAATGAAAAGAATTTCCTGAAATATTTTACGTTTGTTTCTTTTTTTCCGCAGTTGATAATGGGACCGATTAATCGGTTTGACAAGCTTGGAATTCAGCTGAAAGAAGAGCATGAATTTGATTTTGAAAATATTAAGCATGGTGTGCTTTTGATTTTGTTTGGTGCAATGAAAAAATATTGCATTGCTGACTTGCTTTATACTCGAATTTCTTCTGTTCTTGATCATCCTTATGATAATCTTCCTGGCAGCTTGATTGCTTTTGGAATTTTAGCTTTTTCAATTTATCAATATGCTGATTTTTCTGGCGGAATAGATATGGTTCTAGGAATTTCAAAATTGTTTGGGCTTGAAATGCAACCGAACTTTAAGCAACCGTATTTTGCAAGAAACCTGGCGGACTTTTGGAGAAGGTGGCATATAAGTTTGGGATTATGGATGAAAGACTATGTTTTTTATCCGCTTGCATTAACTCATTTTATGCAGAACATTGGAAAGTTTTTTTCTGCGCATGGCGGCAAAAAAATTGGTAAGCATTTAGCGCGCACTGTTCCTGCTGGAATTGCAAATATTGTGGTTTTTCTTCTTGTTGGAATTTGGCATGGGCCGGAACTTCATTTTGTTTTATGGGGCTTGTATAATGGTCTTGTAATTGCTTTTAGTGATTTGTTTAAGCCGGCTTTTGAAAAATTATCTTCTATTCTTCATATTAATGTAAAAAGTAAAAGTTTTGTTGTTTTTCAAATAGTCAGAACTTTTATAGTTGTTAACATAGGCGCATATTTTGACAGGATAACAGATGTTAAAAAATGCTTTTTGTATTTGAAGCGGACATTTTTTAATTTTGGCACTTTAGAAATTTACAAATCACAAGCTTATTTAAAAAGTGTTTTCGGTAGTTTTAGATATGTAGAATCTGAACTTGTTTTAATAATTTCAGCTTCGATTATTGTTTTTATAACAAGTTTTCTAAAGGAAAATAAAGTCGATTTGTATACTGCGATACAAAAGAAAAACATTGCATTTAGGTGGAGCGCATATTATGTTCCGTTAATACTCGTTATTCTTTCTATGTCATTTTCTCCGTCAAATCCTGTGTTTATGTATGCCCAGTATTAATCTAAAATTAATAAAATAAGGATGCTTGTAAAATGAAATATACAGTTCTTGATTATCTTGAAAAAACAGCTGAAATATATCCTGATAAAGTTGCGTTTGCAGATGTTAGTGATTCTATTACTTGGAAATCTCTTGTTGATGAATCAAAATCTCTTTCTGGTGCAATTGCAAAATATTTTCCAAAAGGAACAGCTGTTCCTGTCATGTGTGAAAAATCAGTTGTTACAGTGAAATTATTTTTTGCTGCTTTATATGCTGGCTGTTTTTATTCTTTTTTCGATTTTTCATTTCCAGATGAACGTTTAAATTTAATGATAAAAACTCTTGAAACTCCATTCATTCTAACAGATAAAAAAAGAGAGAAAAAAGTTCAGAACCTTTGTGCACAGCCGCTTTTTATAGAAGACTTGCTGGCGGAAAATATTTGCTATAATGAAAAAAGACGTAATAATATAATAGATGTAGAACCCGTTTATGCAAATTTTACATCTGGCTCAACAGGTGTTCCTAAAGCCGTTGTAGTTTCTCATCGTTCTGTTATAGATTTTATAAGCTGTTTTACTGAAATTTTTGAAATAACTTCAGATGACAGAATTGCTAATCAAGCTCCTTTTGATTTTGATGTTTCAGTGAAAGATATTTTTTCTGCAGTTTTTACAGGCGCTTCCGTTTATCTTATCCCAAAAATGTATTTTTCATTTCCTGTAAAACTTTTGGATTTCCTTTGTGAGAATCAGATTACAACTCTTATTTGGGCTGTTTCTGCTTTGTGCATAATTTCAACATTGAATGGATTTTCTTATAAAATTCCAACGTCAATAAAAAAGATTATGTTTTCAGGCGAAGTTATGCCGATAAAGCAGCTGAAAATATGGAAAAAATATATTCCAGATGCAAAATATGTAAATCTTTTCGGACCTACAGAAATAACCTGCAACTGTTCATATTTTATAATTCCAGATGAAATCCCAGATGATTATGATATTCCAATTGGAAAGCCGTTCCCTAATGAAAGAATTTTACTTATTGATGAAAATGAAAATCTTATAGCAGAAAATGACACTGAATCAAAAGGTGAAATTTGCGTGTCTGGAACCTGTGTTTCGCTTGGCTACATAAATAATAGCAAAACGAATGAGGTTTTTATTCAGAATCCATTGAACAAAAAATATTTTGAAAGAATCTACAAAACTGGCGATCTTGGACGCTATGGAAAAGATGGAAATCTTTACTATCTTGGCCGCAAAGATAATCAGATAAAGCACATGGGACACAGAATTGAGTTGTCTGAAATTGAAAAAGGAATAGAAAAAATATGCACAATATCAAGGGCTTGCTGTATTTTTTTTGAAAATAAAATAACTGCTTTTTATACAGGCTCTCAAACTGAAAAAAAAGAAATAGTTTTTCAACTGAAATCAATTCTTCCTGCATACATGATTCCAGCTGATTTTCTTTTTATAAAAGAATTTCCTGTAACAAAAAATGGAAAAATTGATAAGAACATTTTAAAAGGACTAATGAATGAAAAGTCATAATTTTAAGGAACTTGCAGAAAAATATGGAACGCCTTTTTATCTTTTTGATTTTGAGATATTAAAAAATCGGATTGAGCTGTTAAATAATAAGCTTCCTAAAAATGCTGAGCTTTGCTATGCTATAAAGGCTAACGCTTTTTTACTTCAGGCTTTGAAAGATTTGAAAATTCTTTTTGAAGTTTGTTCTACTGGGGAACTTTCTATTTGCCATAAATACAATGTAAATCCTAATCATATTGTTTTTTCCGGCGTAGTAAAAACAAAAGAAGATATAAAAAATGCGTGGAAAATGCACGTTAACACAATAACGCTGGAATCTCTTGAACATTGCCGATTTTTAAAAGAAGTTGCAAATGAAGAAAATGGCGATTACATTCAAAATGTTTTAATCAGGCTTTCAAGCGGAAACCAGTTTGGAATGTCAGAAAATGATGTTTTGGATGCTCTGAAAATTTTAAAGCAGTTAAAAAATGTAAATTTTAGAGGCGTTCATTATTTTTCAGGTACTCAAAAAAAATTAAAAAAAATAGAAACTGAAATTCAATATATTCAGGATTATTGTGACAATCTTCAAAAAATGTCTGGAATTGAATTCAATGAAATAGAATATGGTCCGGGATTTTCATTTGATTATTTTGCGCAGCCAGATTTTTCTGAAAACTATAATGACTTTGACGCTGTTGCAGGCTTGTTGGAAAAATCAAGATATAAATTTACAATTGAAGCAGGACGCTTTATTGCATCTTCGTGCGGATTTTATGTTTCAAGGATAATGGATCTAAAATCTACAAATGATGTAAATTATTGCTTGATAGATGGCGGTATAAATCATTTGAACTATTATGGTCAGATAATGGGAATGAAAATTCCGCCTGTATCTCTTGTAAAAAATAATGCTGATGCGAAATCTGAAAACTGTAGCAACTTTGAAATTTGTGGTTCACTTTGTACAACTGCAGATGTGATTACAAAGTCTTTGTCGCTTGCTTCTCCTGCCATAGCAGATTTTCTTGTTTTTAAAAACATTGGCGCATATTCTGTTACGGAAGGCATTTATTTGTTTTTAAGCCATGCATTGCCGTGTGTTGTTTCCTATGATAAAATGGAATATAAAGTTTTAAGACAAAGTTTTGAAACGTATAAAATAAATTCATAATAATAAGGAAGGTTGATTATGGAAAAATTACTTGAAATTCTTACAGAACTTAAGCCGGATGTTGATTTTTCTGCGGAAAAAAATCTTATTGACAATGCTATTCTTGATTCTTTTGACATTGTCCAGTTGATTTCTCAGCTAAATGATGCGTTTGATATTGAAATTACGCCAGCTGATATTATTCCTGAAAATTTCAATTCAGCTGAAAGCCTTTGGGCTATGATTCAAAAACTTCAATAAAAATTTTTATAAGCTGTTTTTAATCTTAAAAAATAATGTGTAAAGGTTAAAAACAGCCAGCATATATTTTATAAAAGTTCCGGCGGACGGATTATATTTTAAAATCATTTTCATTTCTTCCTTAGGATTTTTGCCTGTCTTGCAAACAAAAGAGGCTTTCTTTTTGAAAAAACTTTCAACAATAGCTGGATCAGAAAGAATAGCGTCTTTATGTTTTTCAAAAAGCATTTCCATTGCAAGAACACCTTTTTCTGGATGTGTTGAGATGCTGTCTTTCTGAAAAAATGTGTGTACAAGAATTTTATTTTGATAGAAAACACTGAATTTTTGGCTTAAGCGCAGCACTTCATCCCAATCCTGAAGTCGCGGCATTGTTGCATCAAAAATTATTTCTTTGAAGCAGTCTGTTTTTCCAAAAATTGTTTGAGTAGAAGCCGAGTTGTATTTTAATAAATCTTTGTATGAAATCTTTCTATCAAATTCAATATTTGGAAAGTTGTGAATAAAGTTATTTTCTGGAGTTCTGCATTCCATCTTGCAAAATGATATTTCCGCATTGTTTTCATAAAGAAAATCAAGTTGGCTGTTTATTTTTTCAGGAAGCCATAAATCATCACTGTCGTTAAAGGCAATAAATTCTCCACGTGATATTTCTATTCCCTTGTTTCTTGCTACGCAAGCTCCTGAATTTTTTTCTAGTTTTATATATTTTATCCGGGAATCATCTATTGATTTTACAGTTTTCTCTGTATCATCAGTTGAGCAGTCGTCAACAACAATCAGCTCGATATTCTTGTAAGTCTGATTCAAGACAGAGTTTATAGAGTCAAGGATAAGCCGTCCGCGGTTATATGTCGGAATAATTACAGATACTAATGGTTCGTTTTGCATGTTTTATTGTTGCTAATTTTTTTTGTTAACAATAGCGGAAACTATAACCTGTTTTTCTTGGTAAAGAGCAACACTCGTTTTATCTGTTTCTGAAGCTTTTTCGTTTTTTGTCATTTGGTTTCGTGGCATAAGAAATTCCTGTGTTTATATCATTTCCTGCTTTGCTGAACATACGTGCAACAAATTCAAAATCTTTAGCAATAGAACTTGATTCAATTTTTTTGAATTCTAGGAGAAATCGAATTAATTTGACCAAAAAGATTTTTGTAGAAATATTCCATGACTTTCCTCCTGAATAATATTTTAGCACAAAACTATTTTTTTGTCAGTTGTAATTTACAACTATAAATAACACTGTTTTTCTAAAAAATGTCCATAAATAGTATTTTTGCCGTTTACTTCTTTTTTATATTCTCTTTTCCAGTTAAGTTTGAAAAAAAATGGATTAGGAAAGAATGTTGCCTAATTTGAAAATTAAAAAGAAGATTTTCATATCCGCATTTTAGGGGTACTTTTTGTTTGTCCTTTTTCTGCGGATATGTTTTTTTTAGAAAAGTTTTAAGGCAATTCCAATCCGCAGTATAATTCTTTTAAGCAGTGATTGCTGTAAAGAATTGCGGACAGGTATTTCTTTGTACCCTCCCCCATGAGTTTTTAGTTCGTTGTTATCAAGCAGGCAATATTTTTTGTCTGCCAAAAGTTGCTTAAAATTTGTTTCCTTTACATGCCTAAAGCAAATTCCGTCTTTCTTATTTACAAGTGAATTTCTTAAGTCTAGTCTGGCTTGCATTTGCTTTGGTGAGCGGAACTGGTAATGTTTTACAAGAATTAGTTCCGGTGCTAAAAGTCCGGCATATTTAGGGTAGTGCGATGTTGCGTCAAATTTCCATTCAAGTGATTTTCTGTAACGGAAAAATCTTGGCTCGCTCCAGCAGGTGTTCCTTAAATATTTTATATGCTCCTTATCTTTCTCAAAATTGCCAGAAAAGCTATATTCTTCTACATCCTCTGTTGTTAAAACATAGTCAAGAGATTGTTTTGCGACTAGTGAATATTTTTTAGGAATCTTTGCAAGAAAATCCTTTGGATTGTCATAATAAAATTCATCTGCATCAAGTTTAAAGCACCACCAGTCTCCGTCTTTTGCTTCATGCCTGAATTCATTGAATACATCTGCCCGAAGTCCGTTTGAATATGGCCTAAAATCCTGTTTCCACGGTACAACAATATCATCTGCAAGAGACCTTATAATTTCCCAAGTTCCGTCGGTTGACCCATTGTCCATGATAAAAATTCTGTCAGCCCATTTTTTTGCGTCAAGAATAACACTTTTTACTATGTCAGCCTCGTTTTTCACAAGCATTATGGCAAATATTTTCATATAGTTCCCAGTTCTATGATACATTCAGTTTGCTTTTCTGTTTTGTAGTAACTAATAATTTTAAGTTTTTTTGTTGATTTTGGATACGAGATTGTTGTATTGTTTGTTTTTTTATAAATTTGATTTTCACCTTTTTTATTGATTTCAAAAATATCGAAACAAATATCTTCTTGGTTTGTAGAATTAACCATAGGCTGAATTTTTATTGAACTTTCGTTTTCTTTGTCAATGACAAGTCCGTATATGCAAGATTTCTGATTTTGGATTTTTTCTGAGTAAGAGTCATAAAACAAGTCTTTTTGATCTATTTTACCTGTAAAAAATTTGCAGAATACTGGTGTAAATTTTTCAATTCCAGTTTTATTTAAATGGTTATTATCATAAAAATTATAGTCGCTTAAAGTTAAATACTCTTCTTTGCAAAGACTAAAGTCATAAAACTGGTAGCCGTACTCTCTAAGAAATTGTCTAACATTTGAAATGTAAATGTCATAGTTTCCTGATGCATTTAAGAAAAAATCACTTATTGGCGTTGAGTAAAAAATTAATGGTATGTTATTCTCTTCGCAAATTGAAATTATTTTTTTTATTGCATTTTTCCAATCTTCATTTAAATTATTTGTTATTGTAGTTATGTTTTTGCTTGATGCGTAAAATGAACCATCTTTTATGGATTCAGTTTCCATTATCACCCCCCCCTTACATAAGAGGCGTTTATTGCTTCATAGTTATAATCGTAATATTCTCCTGTTGTTTTTGACTTTAGATTTTTTACTATTGTGATAGGATTTAATTCAATTTGCTTGTCTACTCCTATTGGCAAAATTGAATTTAGGTAGTATTTGGGAGATGTTGCTTTTAAAAGATATTCATATTTTATCAGTTTGTTTTTTAAATATGTAGAAACTAGATAAATGTCTACAGAAGGCTTTTTGTCAAAAAATTTAATTTGTTGACAAAAAGCCATTCCAAAGTCTAAATCCACGAATACTTTTTTCAGTTTATATTTATTAATGGCTTCTTTTAAAACTGCATAAGTTGCCGGCATTTTTTGAGCGGAAGTTCCTGAGCAAAAAACATTTCCTGAAAAATATTCTTTTGCTAGTTGTGGGTTTATTCCGTGCGCAACGTGTGAAGCTCCGCAGAGCAAAAAGTCAATGTTTTCTTGGTCATAGAAATCTTGCATAACCAGGCGGGCGTATTTATTGCGATCATTTCTTAAAAAAAATGAAAGTATATTGCATATTAT